>Ga0138256_10000391_pt1 | contig 48638 bp, 47 predicted proteins | sample KNB2016incub_MG_FD_105486 | JGI IMG/M metagenome (GOLD analysis project Ga0138256, IMG submission 105486) | Active sludge microbial communities from wastewater in Klosterneuburg, Austria - KNB2014incub_MG | ecosystem: Engineered > WWTP > Activated sludge > Unclassified | place: Austria...
CTCACCAGTTCCTCCCAAAATTGCATTGACAATTGCTGGTTCAAAATTATTATAAACATGCTTAAAATTCAAATTTACTGTCTTCTCAGAAAAAGCTCCAGTACAGTAACCTTGCCCTACATCAAATTTTGGATACTTTAAGTTATTTCCAAATCCTTGACCTCTTTTATTAGCGACATCTGTAAACACAATTACCTCCTCATGTTGGTAATAATTATCACGTGGAATGGTATCTGTAATTTGATTTTCTATAAAACTAATTCTAGTGTTCTGAGAACTGTTATTCCAACTTAAAAAATATGCCGAAACATCTGTAAACATACTATAATTTGGATTCAGCAACTCATTTGCATTTGCAAACAAGGGGTATTCAAATGCAGCTCTATTCTGCTCCCCAAAAAATAAAATATAGTCTTGCTCTTGTAGGTTTCCCTGCTTGGATACATAAATTGGAATCTGTTTGCCAAGATGTATGATTTGCAAATTCTCACTTGATTTATTTCTCAAGTCAATGCCTTTTGCCAATAATTCTTCGACAGTGACCTTATATATACCATCTTTTGAAACTTCTAGTTTGTAATAACTTTGATCCTTTTGGATCCATTCATTACAAAATAGCTTTTCACCATTCATCGTAACTTGTGCGAATGCAAATTGCACAAAAAAACTTACTATTCCAAAGAGGAAGAAACGTAACATAATTCTGAGTTTTTAGGTTAAATACTTATATTCAAGCACAAACATATAATAAAAATTCGTAATATTTAAATTTCTGATAAAAAAAATCGTTCTTTGTGGCACAAATGATCATTCTTTTCAAAATTTGTATGATTATCAGCTGCTTAGCACAAAGCATTTATTGGCTAGGCTTATTCTTACGTGTAAAACCAAGAAAATCAACTCAGGCCAATAATAAAAAAGTGTCTCTAGTCATTTGCGTAAAAAATGACTGGGATAAGTTAAGCACAAATTTAGATAAACTATTGCTACAGAATGGATTAATCGAACTAATAATGATCGATGATAACTCAAATCCGTCAAATTCGGTCATATATGCGTCTTATTTAATCAACGAAAAGATCCAGATCTACCCCAATAATGGAGTAGGAAAAAAACAAGCTTTGCAGACGGCTATGACAAAAGTCAAAGGGGATTGGATCTTGCTCACTGATGCCGATTGTATTCCAAATTCTAATATGTGGCTAACAAAAATGTCTGACTTCGATTCGCAATACAAAATTGTCCTTGGATTTGCCCCATTTTGGAAAACGACAGGACTTTTAAATTCGCTCATACGTTATGAATCTGTCATGAATTCGCTTTGTTCTTTTGCTGCTATAGAAATCAATTTGACCTATAATGGTGTTGGTAGAAATATGTTATACCATAAATCACTTTTCGATATTCGATTAATGAAAGCCGATATCCCATATGGTGATGACGACTTATTGATTAACTCACAAGCAAAATATAATCATACAATATATAGTTTAGATAAACAGACTTTTGTTTATAGCAAAGCAAAGGAAAATTATAAAGATTATTTTCTTCAAAAATGGAGACATTATGCTACCTCCCTTCATTACAGAACAGAATCCAAATTATTTCTAGGTGTATATTTTTTATCTCTATTTTTTCTTTATTTCAGCTTTGGGTTCTTGTTTATGTCCCATCAATTCTTGTATGCTTTAGTGCCCATATTTATATATATAATAATCAAAATGTCCGTACTGAAATTTAAATTAAATCATTTTAATGAAGAAGATCTTTTCCTCAAAAGTATTTATTTGGAACCACTTTATTTACTGCACCTTATACTACAAAGTCCACTATTATTATTCCCAAAAAAAACTTGGTAAATGGAGCTTATAAAAAAATATTTCCCAGAATTAAACTCAATCCAATTATCTCAATATAGTGAACTATTTGATCACTACAAAAACTGGAATGATAAAATAAACGTTGTCTCTAGAAAAGACATTGATAATTTATATCTGCACCATGTGCTGCATTCTATGGCGCTTATCAAAATTATTCAATTTACAGCTGGAATTAAAGTATTGGACCTTGGCGCTGGAGGTGGCTTTCCTTCAATTCCATTGGCTATTTATTTTCCACAAGTTTTCTTTGTAAGTCTTGACTCCACCAAAAAAAAACTTAGTGTAATAGATGCTATATCTGAATCCATTGGCTTAAAAAATATTATCACCAATCATGAACGTGTAGAAGAACATAAAGGGCACTATCAGTTTGTGGTTTCTAGAGCTGTGGCAGAATATAATAAATTGGTGCAATGGTCTAAGCCCTTGATCTCAAAGCAACAAATGATGGCAATTCCAAATGGATTATTCTGTTATAAGGGGAATCAAGCCGAACAAGAATTTGGACCAAATCCAAAGTCAAAAATTGAAAAATTTGACATCTCTGATCACTTCGAGGAAGCTTATTTTGTAGAAAAAAGTATTTATTACCAAAGTTTATAATTTTAAATCGATATTTGATTTAAATTTAAACTTATAATTCAAGATAAAGTTATATTTATCAGACAAATTCAAAATACTAAAACTAGTGATTAAAGCTTCCATTTTTACCATAATATTTATTGCTACTTGCATCATTTGCTCATGTGGTGAAAAGCCAGAAAATGGTAAAATTGTTGATGGCAAAACTATATTTAAAAGTTACTGTGTTACCTGCCATGGCATAGATGGCAGTTTAATGACAAATGGAGCAAAAGATTTACGAATCTCAAATTTAAGTCTTGAAGAGAGAGTGAATATAATAAATAATGGTAGAAATATCATGACTTCATTTAAAAACGCATTGTCGAAATCTCAAATTGAAGCTGTCGCAAAATATACTCAAACGCTAAACACACAAATCCAACATGCAGAATAAAACTGTTTTTCTCACTGGTGCAAGTGGATTTGTTGGAAGGCATGTCTTGAAAGCCTTGACAGAACAAGACTGTAATATTATAGCCACCTACCACAATACAAAAATAAGTGATCAATCAAATGTTAATTGGATAAAAGCAGATATCAATGATCCTTCAAGTTTTGAACTTCTAAATTCAAATATTGATTTCATCATCCATACTGCTGGATTAGTTAGCTATGATCCAAAATTTGAAAAAACATTATATCGTGTCAATCAAATTGGGACAGCGAATTTGGTTAATTTTGCCCTCGAAAAATCGGTCAAAAAGTTCATATATATAAGTTCTGCATCAACACTCAGAAGGTCTTCTGATGAGACTTTAATTCATGAAAACGTGCCTGGAAGTCCAATATTCTATTCGAACTATGCTAAATCAAAATTCTTAGGTGAAATGGAGGTGAGACGTGGTGAAGCTGAAGGATTGGATATCGCAATAATTAATCCTAGTTTAATCTTAGGATTTGGAGATTGGAATAAAGGATCATGCAATATTTTCAAAAAAGCTGCGGAAGGTTTGCGTTTTTACCCATCGGGGAATGTTGGACTTGTCATGATTGAGGATGTTGTAAACATGATAATAAAAATCCTCTTCGACGACTTTAATACAAATGCAAATATTTTGCTCAATTCTGAAACTTGGACTTACAAAAAATTATTTGATAAAATCACCACTTTTTTGGGGACAAAAAATCCAAGCATCGAAGTTGGCAATTTTTTATCCAAGATAGCAAGTATCGCTGATGGAATAAAATCAAAAGTTACCTCACAAGAAAGATTAATCAGTCCCGAATCAACTTATCAAATTAATCAAAAAATTAGCTACGAGCAATCAAAGATTTTGCAAACCATAGAATATAAATTAATACCTATATTGCCAAAGCTTCAATTAATTTGTGATGAGTATAAATTAAATTATATAAATTGAAAAGCTATGAAAATCTCATTTAGAAATTGTAGAAATAAATATGTCATTTTAATTTACATTTTAGGCCTTTGTTGCATTCAACTTCAAGCTAAAACGGTTTTCCTTTCACCATTAGGAAATGATCAAAACGATGGATTGACTACTCAAAAACCTAAAAAAACACCGCAAAATGCATTTGATCTAATAGAACCAGGAGATACCTTAGTTTTCTTAGCTGGAGAATATTCAGATATTAAGCAAGAAGCGATCCTAAAAATAACTAAAAGTGGTAGCTCAGAAAAGTGGATAACTATTAAAAACTATAAAAAAGATAAAGCGACTCTTTATTCATATAAGACTGCAGCAATATTATTGCAAGGCGCATCATTTGTTCAAATAATAGGTCTTGATATTACAAGAGATCCAAAGACTCAAAAGTTAATAGATCAGTCTTCAAGCCCATCAGCAGTAGCTACTAAAGGATATGGCATTTATTCTGAAAAATCTAATGATGACATCATAAGTAGCAATATAAAAATTCAGAACTGTAAAATTTATAATTGCATGGGATCTGGAATTTATTTAACAGATATTCACCATTTTGAAATAAAAAAAAATGAAATTTATAATAATGGATATTTCAATTTTAATTCCAATTCTGGTATAAAACTCACGATAACGAATTCAGCAGAATCAAGTGAAGATTATCAAAATTTTATTATTGGAAATAGAATTTATTTTAATAGAAAAGTGGAAGTACTTCAAAAAGAAGAAGACTGCGAGGTAAATGGTTTTGGAGCAGGAATTAATATACGAAAATCCGACCATATCGAATCTCACATCAATCCATCAAAAGTTAAAAATAAAACATTGGTGATAAACAATTTAGTTTATTCTAATGGAGGGAATGGAATTAATCTATACAACATTAAGAATGTAGATGTCGTCAATAATACCCTTTACGAAAATAATGAAACAAATCACCATTACTGCGCAGAAATTCACCTTAAATATGCCTCTTTCTGTGCCGTATATAATAATATCATTTATGCCCGTGAAACCAGAAAAGCTAGTTATTATAAAGATGCTTCAGAATTGTATTTTAAAACAAATCTATACCGCCCAGGCACTAAGTTTGAAAATGGGCAGGGCGATATCGTTGCAGATCCAAAGTTTTATTCAGTAGAAAGTTATTCCAATATTTGGAATTTTGGATTACAAATAGAAAGTCCAGCAATAGATCGGGGTACAAATCTAGAATTGCAAAATGAAGACTTCCTAGGAAATTCTAGAAAAACTGGAAAATTTATTGATATAGGCGCAATTGAATTTCAAAAACCAATTGTTAAAAAAGACATAAAACTTGAAAATCAGTTTATCAGTTGGAATATGAATTATGATAACAACAAAAAAATCTATCACATATCCAATTTAAACAAAGTCGCATTTTACTATACCATTTATGATTTGATGTCGAGACCTGTCAAAAAACGGTCTTATAAAGATTATAATGAACTATTTGCACTAGAGATCCCCATAGAAGATCTTCCAAGAGGATATTATTTTATAAAAGTATATACTGACAAGACCTATTTAATAACAAAATTTTATAAACCTGATTGATTCAGACGCTTCGCTGTTATCAAAATATTGTGTACCTTTGCAAAGGAATTAATTAAAAATGCAATTTTTATTTCCTAATTTATTATGGGCTTTAGGTTTATTGGCAATACCTGTCATAATTCATCTATTTTACTTTAGAAGGTATAAAGAAGTTTACTTCACCAATGTAAAATTTCTTAAGGAATTGGTTGAAGAAACTGCCTCTAGAAATAAATTAAAAAATTTATTAATACTCCTGTCAAGATTACTTGCTCTAGCGGCATTAATTTTTGCATTTGCTCAGCCTTTTTTGAATAATGAAAATCAAAAAGACCTAGGTTCTTCAGCTGTAAGCATCTATGTCGACAACTCATGGTCGATGAATGCCAAGTCAACGGAGATTAGTTTGTTTCAATTGGCAAAAAAGAAAGCCCTCGAGATAATTAATGCTTACACCGATGCGGACAAATTTCAAATCATTTCAAATGATTTCAATTCAACAAACCTAAGATTGGTGTCTAAATCTGAGGCTAAAGATCTGCTGGAACAGGTAAAAGTTGGCCCTAAAATTCAGCTTTTATCCAAAATATATGCTAAGCAAAATCAAACTTTAGAAAATTATCCTGCGCAAAATAAACATGCATTTATTATTTCTGATTTTCAAAAAAATAGCTGTGATCTGTCATTACCTGAAGATAGTTTAATTCAAAGACATCTTATTCCATTACAGTACATAGAAGAAAACAATGTCAGTATTGATTCTGCATATTTCTTATCACCCATCATCACACCAGGTCAGTCAGTAAAAGTCGTTTTTCATATTAAAAATTATGGCAAGTCTGATATTGAAAATCTTAGAGTAAACTATAGCTATAATGGTCAAGATTATCCATTATCAACTATCAATATTAAATCTGCAAAAGAAATAATCGATACGCTTACACTGAATATAGTATCAAAAGGATGGAGTGAGCTGAGTATAAAAATAAATGACTATCCCATACAATTTGATGATCAATATCATCTTTGCTTTGAGGTGCTTGATGAAATAGATGTGCTACTCTTGTATTCAAAATCTCAGCCTGAGGAATTAATTAAATATTTAAATGCTGTTCCATTCTTTAAAGTACATACTCAAGAGCAAGCAAAACTTGATTATGGGAAATTTAAAGAAAATCAATTAATCATTCTTGCCGGTTTAAGCCAAACGAGTTCTGGACTCAGCTCAGAGTTGAGAAAAGCCATGGATGAAGGAACAAATATTTTAGTTTTTCCAGCTGCAGATTTATCTCAAAATGCTTATAAAGAACTGAGTGCTGCGATTTCATTTCCCAATATAAATAACTTTGATCGCAACCAAAGAGAAGCCTCCAAAATCAATATGGATGCAGATATATTCGATGATGTTTATTCCAATCCAAATGCCAATGTAAAACTTCCTATTACAAAAGGCATGTACACTTTCACAGCAAACAAAAGTATTGAAGCGATTCTAACCAATAGAGATCAGAGTTTACTATTATTTAGATATTCTCTAGGGCAAGCATATGTTTATGTGTGCGCTTCACCATTTCAAAGTGAATTTAATGATATGAGTAAAAGTCCAGAAATCCTTTTACCATTTCTATTTAAAGCCTCCATTTCTGGATCAAAAAAATCAAGATTTTCATATACCATTGGAAAAGACATGGTGATCGAATGGAAAATGCAAATGAATTCAATAAATGGTGAAGATTCAAGGATATTAATCAAAGGACCAGAAGAATTTATTCCCAGTATCAGATCCAATCAAAATAAAGTAATAATTGAAATATTTGACCAAATTACTAAAGCTGGAAATTACCAAATTTTAAAAAATGAAACCAGTATTGGGAAATTGGCTTTTAATGAAGATAGACAAGAATCAAATTTAAGCTTGTACTCTGAAAGCGAGCTCAGTGAAAAATATGGTTCTAAATATGATATAATAAATATTTCTAAAAATACAGATATTACCAATCTACTTCAATCCAAAATGCAGAAAAGCCAATGGTGGAAATGGTTATTGATTGGAGCCTTATTGTTTCTTTTATTTGAAGGATTATTGATTCGATTTTTAAAATCCAAATAAGATGGAATATTTAATTCAAAAAGTAAAACTTATTGATCCTAGAAGTAAATTTCATCAGAAAACTGTTGATGTTCTCATTCAAGATCAAAGAATTATTGACATCAAAAAAGAAATCCCCACTTCCTCAAAAATTAAAGCGCTTCATTCTCCAAACAGTTGCATTTCTCCGGGTTGGATTGACTTAGGAACAAGTATTGGAGAACCGGGTAATGAACATAGAGAAACATTGGAATCCATTTCAAAATCTTCAATCAAAGGGGGTTATACAGCAATATGCTGCTTCCCTAATACACAGCCTGCATTACATTCAAAATCTGAAATTGAATTCATAATTAACAGATCAAAACAATTGCCCATTCATATTTATCCTATCGGAGCTATAAGCAAGGATTGTAAAGGAAATGATATGGCAGAAATATTACAAATGTCCCGATCAGGAGCCATAGCATTCTCAGATGGAATCAAATCTTTGCAAAATTCTGGACTTCTGATGAGGGCACTTGAATATGTAAAAATGAGTGATCATGGATTAATCGTGAATATTCCTTTTGATTCTAATCTTGCCCCAGCAGGTCAAATTAATGAGGGAAAAACCTCAACATACTTAGGATTGCGAGGAATCCCAATCCTCTCTGAAACAGTAGCTTTACATAGAGATCTAGAAATCCTCAAATACACAAATTCAAGATATCTTGCACATAAAATTTCAAGCTCAGAGTCCACACAACTCATCAAAAAATATAAACAAAAACACACAGCGCTTTACTCTAGTGTTTCTATCTTTAATTTAATTTATCAAGATGATCATATGAGTTCTTTCGATACCAATCTTAAGCTGTTTCCTCCTCTGAGATCAAATGAAGACAGAAAAGCACTCATTAAATCAATATTGGATGACACAATTGATATCATATGTTCAGATCATCTTGCTCTTGAACCTGAAAAAAAGAATATTGAATTTCAAAATGCTAGTTTTGGAGCCATTAATATTGAATCAGCCTATTCTTTATTTCAAACACATCTTGCAGAGGAATTGGGACTCGAACAATGGATTAAAAAAGTTGCAATTCGACCTCGCGAAGTTTTTAATTTAGAAAAGAGCATCCTAGAAATTGGTGCTCCGGCAGATATAACTTGGTTCAATCCTACTCAGGAATGGAATTATGATCTCACACATTCTCCTTCAAAAAACACAAGTTTATTGCAGTCAAAATTAAAAGGCAAAGTATTGGGGATCTTTACAAAATCTCAATTTTATTCAAACGACAAATCAAATTAAAATGGATATTTCTACATCAAGTGTTCGCTATGGTTTTATTTTAGCTGCATTCTCGATTTTATTGAGTTTAGTGACTTATTTGCTGGATATAAGTTCTACTGGATACCTTATAGGAATATTAAGTTTAGTGGGATCTATTTTTATTATGTATTTTGCTGGTCATACAGAAAAAAACAAACTTGGTGGATTTATCAGTTGGAAGCAAGCTCTCAAAGCTATATGGATTTGTGGAATGATAGGTTTTTCACTAGGCACTGTCTATCAAATTGTATTTATGAAATATATAGATCCTTCAGTATTAGAAGAACAAAAAGAAATGAAAATTAAAATGATTGAGAACTTCCGAGGATCTATGGGAGATGAAGCAGCTGAAAAGCAAATTGAACTCATTCAATCTGAAGATATGCTCAGTTTAAAAAATATTAGCATAATGCTTGCCAGTGCTATTATTGCATCATTTATCATTAGCGCATTGTTGGCTCTAATCGTGCGAAGAGAAAATCCACAAGCCTTATTTGATAAGTATTAAATTATTATGAATCTAAAAAAACTGATTTTTATTGAATTACTTTGGTGGGTTTCTAGCTTAATTGTTGCAGCAATATTTTTAATTCCTATTTATTTTTACAAAATTCCCTATCCATTTTATCAGTCCAATTTTATTTTCATAGTAGCCTTTATTACTTTTATGCGCTGGTTGTTTTTATGGCAGCTGACACCTTATCAGCGTTTACAGTATCTCAAAGTAGCATTTATTTTGGTTTCTGCTAGCTTGGTATTCTATCTAATTGCTTTTTTTACTGATTTTAGAGTTTATGTTGAAGATATCGGAATACAAGATATGTTGACTCACTTAGAGGATGAGGATCAAATTCATCTAGAATCATATATCAGAACTGAAATGCTGTTTTTTAGTATTGGTAGTATTATTTGTGGAATATGCTTTCCATTTAGGATGGTGAAAAGTATTTGGACTCAGCACAACAGAGACTATGTATAAGTAACTATTTATTAATCAATTATATAGATACTTTCAATATTATAAACTTATTTTTACTGAAAGATGACAGCATTTTATTTTTTTTAAAAAACATAATCAACTTATTATTATCTTTGGATTAAATTTTAAACGTATAAATTATGAATAAACTTTACGCAATTATTACAATTTTTCTATTTTCTTACTCTATCCAAGCCCAACAAATAGGTCGTGCGAAAGCTGCTAATGAAGCAAAACCTTTCAATAAGACTTATTATACTGGTTTGGAAAGTTCTGTAGAAGGACTTAAAGAAAAAAAAGCAAACGCCAGATATCCTTACAAAATTGCTGGTAGGACGCTTTACGATCTACAATCAAATGGACCTGTATGCAATAGACTAGCTTTCAATAAAGATGGAAATCTTATTGCTACTTGGACTATGGCTTTGGCATCAGATTTTGCTGATCGTGGCACTGGTTACAATGTCATCACTGGTGGCGCTTGGGGTCCTGAACCAACATCGAGAATTGACAATGTAAGAACTGGATGGCCAAATATCAACGTAGACATTGATGGCAAAGAAACAGTTATTGCTCATGATTTTACTAATAATAACTATCATTTAAATATGATGAGTAAAATTGCTGGGACATCTACATGGGTTGCTTCTACGATCCCTTCAGATGCACCACTAGGTGTGCTTTGGCCAAGAACTGCTGTTGGTGGTTCTAATGGCAAAACGATTCATGCTATTGCAATAGCTCCTCCAGTTGCTTCTAGCGGTGTTATCTATAGAGGTGTAGATGGCCATATCCTATACTTTAGATCTCCAGATGGAGGTTTAACATGGGATAGAAAAGATTATGTTATACCAGGTCTTGATAGTGTAGATTATGCAAGTATGGATAGTGATTCTTATAGCTTGTCTGTTAGAGGTAATACTGTTGCTATCTTAATCCAATCTCAATGGAGTGATATCGTAGTATTCAAATCTAGTGACAATGGAGATACTTGGCATAAACATACTATCAAAAAATTCCCACTAAAAAGATATGTTCGTGATTCACCATATACAATAGACGATATTGGAGGTGTAGATACATTAGGACCAGGTGGTGCGGCTGATCCTCCTTTGGCTGCTCAATTAGCTATCTATTCAAATGATGGTGCTGGTAATCTCACTATCGATAAAAATGGTAAAGTTCACGCTTTCTGGGGCGATATGTATATCACAGATGATACTCCTGGTGATGGTAGCTCTAGTTACTATCCATTATGGTCTGGTCTATCTTACTGGAATGAAGATATGGGTGAAAATAATTTCTCAAGAAATCAATTTGATGTATTAGATGAAAACGGGAATGGAACTTTAGACATCGAAGCTTCTGAAAATGTAGCGCTGTATTATACTTCTTTAAGTTCATATCCAACAGCCGCAGCAGATGATCAAGGCAATGTATTTTTAGCTTATTCAGCTTTGAGCGAAACTAATAAAAGTGCTGTACCTCAACATTATAGACATATCCTAATCACATCTAGTACTGATGGTGGAAATAATTGGAAAGTACCTGTTGATGTTATCAACGAACAATTGGACGCAGATCCAACTTTCTATCTATTCGTTGAAGCAGTTTTCCCTAACATCGCTGTAAGAGGAAATGAATTGCATTTAACTTACCTTCATGATTATGAGCCGGGAATCAACTTACAAGGAGATATGGATCCTATTACAGAAAATGAAATCGCTCATTTAATATTTGACAAATCAACTTTAACTTTAATAGAGAGTGTGAAAAAACCTGCTCATTTTGAAATGAGTATCTCTCCTAATCCTAGTTCATCAATAGCGGTTTTAGATTTCAAATTAGCTAAAACTAAAGATGTTAGCATCGATATTTTTGATATTAATGGAAGAATGGTTTCCTCTAAAAAATTAGGAAACTTAGCTACTGGTGATTATTCAGAATCTTTAGAAATTCAATCTTTACATAACGGTACTTATATCGTTAAATTAAGAGCTGGAGTTGAAACAGCTTCTATGCAATTAATCAAACAATAATATAACTTAACAAGTAAGTTTGGAAAGAGCCACATTACTGTGGCTCTTTTTTTTTATATCTTTACAGCTTCAATAGACTAATTATGAAATTCATTTTCAAACATTTAATTTTCGCATTTATTTATATTATTTCGTTAAATCTAATTCATGCAGGTGAAGGAATTTGGCTTCCCTTATTACTCAAAGGAATGAATGAACAAGAGATGAAATCATTGGGTATGAAGATGAGTGCCGAAGATATATATAGCGTCAACAAAGGATCCCTAAAAGATGCAATTGCGCAATTTGGTGGTTGCACATCAGAAGTTATATCTACTCAAGGACTTCTTCTCACCAATCATCATTGTGGTTATGGCTATATCCAAAACCTAAGTAGTGTTGAAAATAATTATCTAAAAGATGGATTTTGGGCTAAAAACAAAGCTGAAGAAAAGTATTGTGCTGGACTTACCGCAATGTTTATATCGAGAATAGAAGATCTGACTACATCTGTACTCCAAGGAGTCAATTCACAGATGAAAGAAAGTGAGAGAAGAGCTATCATTGAAAAAAATATTCAAACTATTTTGCCTACAATAAAAAAACAAAAACACGAAGATGCATTCATAAGATCATTTTTCAATGGTAACCAGTATTTCGCTTTTATCACGATTACTTATAAGGATATAAGGTTGGTTGGCACCCCACCTGAGTCCATAGGTAAATTTGGTTCAGATACAGACAATTGGGTCTGGCCTAGGCATACTGGTGACTTTTCCATTTTTAGAATTTATGCAGGTGCTGATAACTTACCCGCTGATTATTCTCCTACTAATAAACCTTTCACACCAAAGCATTCACTTCCAATAAATATGACAGGAGTAAATGATGGAGACTTTACCATGGTATTTGGATTTCCTGGAAGAACAAATGAGTATTTGAATAGAGAGGGTGTTCGGCAAATCGTTGAAGTCCAGAATCCAATCAGGATAGCCCTTAGAGATAAAACTTTAAAAATATTAGACAAACACATGAGGGCTGATGTAAAAACAAAAATCCAATATTCTGCACAATATGCCACCATTGCAAATGCTTGGAAAAAATGGATCGGTGAAAACCAAGGGATAAAATTTACAAAAGGCTTGGATAAAAAACAAAATCAAGATGTTGAATTTACTAAAAGAGTGAATTCAAATCCCAATTTTTCAATGTACAAAAATATCTTAAGTCAATTGGATCATCATTACAAAGAATCCGAAAATTTCAACGCAGCAAAAGATTATTATGCAGAAACATTTCAAAGAAATATTCAGATCTACAATTTCTATTCTATTGTTAAAAAACTAATTACCAGTAACGAGAAAAAAGGGGTTAAAGAATTTGAGACTTTAAGAAACAATTATGCCATAGATATTGATGGCTATTATCAAGACTATCAAGAAAAAATTGAGGAAGAAATTTTTGCAAACTTGCTTCAAATTTTTTACGAAGGTTGTCCCAAAGAGCTCATTTTCCCTAAATTAAAAACCGAACTGTCAGCAATTAATCTTGATTATTTAAAATATACAAATTCCTTGTTTCAAAGTTCCAATTTTGTAAATGCTGATAAAATGAAGAGCTTTCTCAAATTGGAAATTAATGAAATGAAAAAAGCGCTTGAAGAGGATCAGCTATGGCTTTTTTATGAGAAGATGAATGAATTCATTATTTCTGATATCCTAGAAAAATCTTCTCAACATGATGAGGCTATTTCAGACTTGCGCAGGGTACATATGGAAGCATTGATGAACGTGTTTCCAGAAAGAAAATTTTATCCCGATGCTAACTCGACTTTGAGAGTAACATATGGCCAAGTAGAAGGCTTCTCGCCAAAAGATGGCGCCTGTTATAATTCAAAGACTTATCTTGATGGAGTCATCGAAAAATATATTCCTGGAGATTATGAGTTCGATGTTCCCAAAAAATTACTTGAACTGTATAATAAAAAAGATTATGGAAGATATGCAGAAAATGGCAAAATTCCTTTAGCTTTTATCGCATCTAATCACACGACAGGAGGTAACTCTGGAAGTCCTGCAATAGATGCTTATGGAAACCTGATCGGACTTAATTTTGACAGAGTTTGGGAAGGTACGATGAGTGATATAAATTATGATAGATCGATTTGTAGGAATATCATGGTAGACGCAAGATATATCCTATTTATTGTGGATAAATTTGCTGGTGCTGGACATCTTATCGATGAAATGAAATTGGTTTATCCAAAGAAGAAAAAAAAGAAATAATTTATGCTACTCGCTCAAAATTTACGACATAGCTACGCCAATCAGTTTGAAATTGTATTGCCAGATATTGATTGTAAAAACAAAGAAGGAATCGTCATTTTGGGAAAATCAGGAACGGGCAAATCTACCTTACTTCACATTTTGTCAGGTCTATTGAGACCAACACATGGTAAAGTTAGTATAGATGGTACCGATATTTTTTCTTTGACTGAAGCCGAGCGAGACATTTTTAGAAAAAAAAATATTGGTATAGTTTTACAAAAACATATTTTTATTGAATCATTGACAGCTTTAGAAAATTTAAACTTCTTTCTTAAAACTGCTTCAGGTTTTTCTGATAATAAAAAATGTTTAAATTGGATGGAGTCTTTAGGTCTTGGAAACAAATCTTCATCCTTGGTCAATAATCTTTCACAAGGAGAGCTGCAGAGACTTTCGATTATTAGAGCTATGATCCACCAACCTAAATTAGTATTGGCAGATGAGCCAAGTTCAGCACTAGATGATGACAATGCAAATATAGTAATCCAACTCTTACAAGAACAAGCTGCAATATCTTCAGCTGCACTTGTAATTGTTACTCATGATTCTAGACTTAAAACAATGTTCCAAAAACAAATTACTATATAATGAATGCGCTTACTCTAGCAATAAAAAATATTTTATATAGGCCCCTTAGGAGTAGTTTTAATATTATACTCATAGCATTTTCTGTTACACTCATCATTAGTTCGATTTTAATTAATGAACAACTCAAAAATCATTTTGAAAAAAATCTTGCAAAAATTGATCTCATTCTTACTGCAAAAGGAAGCCCATTACAAGCAATACTATGTAATCTTTATCATGTGGACGCTCCCACTGGAAATATTCCTGTAAAAGCTCTAAAAGCATTTCTAAATCCCAAACATCCATTGATTAAATCATCTCTGCCTTTAAGTCTTGGAGATAATGCAAATGGTTTTCGCATAGTCGGCACGACGATCGAGTATTTGGATTGGTATAATCTGAGCATTGAAGAAGGCAAACAGTTCACGAGCAATATGGATGCTGTTTTAGGTCACGAAGTTGCCAAACAGCTTAAGTTAAAAATTGGAGATAAATTTCTCTCTGGTCATGGATTAGTCGAAGAAGAAGATAATGATCATCTTCATCACAATGAGTTCACTGTAGTTGGAATATTATCCTCCTCTGGTCAAGTTTCAGATAGACTAATCTATACCCCAATCTCATCATATTGGCTTATACATAATCATCACTCAAATGATGGAGAAGCTAAAAATGAAGCACATGATCATACGTCTGAATCTCATTCTGACGCACAAATAGTATACAAAGACAGCTTATCAAATGTCGACCAATCTATTAGTTCATTGCTGTTAAGATTCAATGGTAGAAATATTCAAACATTAAATTTTGGTCGGAATATCAATGAAAATACAGACTTAATGTCTGCTTATCCAGCCATTGAAATGAATAGATTATATGAGATCACAGGATCCATCTCAGATGTTCTATTTTACATTGCATTGTTAGTTACACTACTCTCTGCTTTGAGTATTTTTATCAGTCTCATTCAATCCGCACATGAAAGAAAAAAAGAAATCTCTATGATGAGATTAACTGGTGTAAGCAGGTCCTTTATCTTTAATAATATTTTGTTTGAAGGATTATTAATACTTTTAATTGGATTTCTGCTCGGAATCATTTCTGCTCACTTGCTTGTTGAATTATTGGGACATGCAGGTTCTCTAAAAAATAAATACGGCATACATGGATTTGCATTTTATCGAAGTGAATTGTACACCTTTGCATTATTACTCATTCTTGTAATATTTGCTTCACTTTATCCATCCTACAAAGCCTACAAAGTCAATGTTCATGAAAGTCTTCAATCTTAAATCTCCTGAGCTAAACTAAAATACAACTAGGCAGCATTCCCCATTGCTTTCAGATGATTCACATGTGAAGCAATAGCATATCTTACTTTTGGATATTCAATATATTCAATTCCAAATTCTTTACAAGTCTGACGAATAATATCGCTGATGGCAGGATAATGAATATGTGAAATTTTTGGAAATAAATGATGTTCAATTTGAAAATTCAAGCCCCCTACAAACCAACTTACCAATTTGTTTTTTGTAGCAAAATTTGCTGTAGTCTTTAATTGATGAACTGCCCATTCGTCTTCCATTTTACCAGACTTTAAATCTGCTTGGGGAAAGTGTGTATCCTCGACTGTATGGGCAAGCTGAAATACAATACTCAATACAAATCCTGCAACTAATGTCATCACCAGAAAATAGACTAAAAATAGTTTAATTCCCAAAAAATACAAAGGCAAACCAATAAACAAAAACAAATGTAAAGCCTTAAATAACCAGAATACAATATGGTCATTAAGCTTCATATTGTTGATTTTAATTTCTCCAATAGAACCTCTAAAATATTTTATATAATCCAATACAAAAATCCAAAGTATATAAAGAAATGAATATAAAATCCAAAAATAATAATGCTGATATTTATGCATCATATATTTCTTCTGAGTTTTTGACATCCTCATAAAAATTCCTACATCGATATCATCATCCACGCCATCAATATTGGTATATGTGTGATGAATAACATTATGTTTCATATTCCAAAGAAAACTATTCGCACCTAGGACATTTACAGTATAAGCAGACATTGTATTAATCCACTTATGTGAACTGAAACTGCCATGAGATCCATCATGCATGATATTAAATCCGATACCTGCAACCAGTACCCCTAATAAAATACTCTCTAAAACTACAAAAAACACATTCGGAGTAAAGAAAACCACATGGGTATAAATCAAAATAATCGAACAAATTAAAATTACTGCTTTCAAATATAACTTGTAATTACCAGTCATTTTAACCTTCTTTTGCTCAAAGTAGTTATTTATTCTTACTCTCAATTCATTGTGAAATGAATTTTCACTTACCGAAAATTTTGGTACAGCCATCCTACTGAATTCTTAATTAATATCACAAAGTTAACCAGATTTAATGAGAATTAAATTTTTTGTGAACAAGTTATTTTTAAATTTATGATAAAATTTCAAATTAGTTAATTGTTATATATTTATATTATGTTAAATCAAGTAATTATAAATTTAAATTGAAATAAACAACTAGCCTCTTGATTTTTACCTACTTGCTTTTAAAATTCAAAAAATTGAATTCACATTCTTATTTTTTTGAAAACTAATACCTAACTAAAAAAAACTTTTTATTAAGGCTTTTCGTTGACCTAAGTTAAGTAAGAAGATTTTTAGTCATTAAGCAAAGAGGCCATGTTATCAGAAAACTAGTATCTTTACTGAACCAAAGTCAATTAAACTATTAAATATGAATTCTCAATATTTATTCCGATTCTCCACTCCAGTTATATTGATCGTTTGTCTTTCACTTTTCTATTCTTGTAGTCCAGACAAAAAAGACGATAAAGAAACAATCAGAATCAGAATTCAAGATGAACCTGATTGCCTCAATCCTATCATTTCTCAAAGTTCCTTAGCTACTCAAATAGAAAACCAAATCATGCCTCCTCTTTTTGAATATGATGGAGAAGATTTGGAGATTAAACCAATATTGATCAAAGAACTCAGCAGTCAAAAAATAGTTAATGATTCTACTGTTGCTTATGATTATCAATTTTTGGATGAAGCTGCTTGGGAGGATGGCTCAAAACTAACAGTTAAAGATTTAGAATTTACAATTAAAGCTGCTTTAAATCCTTATCTGAAAAATAAAACTTGGAGAAATACATTAAAAAATATTATCAATGTTGAATCAAGCGATCCCAGTGGAAATTCTTTTACAATAAGTATAAATAAAAATTATTTTCTGGCTCGTGAAATGAGTGGCAATTATAATTTATATCCAGAATACATTTATGATCAAAACAAAACTCTTCGTCATTTTAATATTCCTGATTTATTGAATAAAGATTCCGCTCAATTTACGATAGAAGAACATCAATTACTGAAGTCATTTGCCGATGAATTTCAAAATGCTGATCATTGTAGTAAATTAATTTCAGGTGCTGGAGCATATAAATTGGTGAGTTGGGAAAAAGGAAGTAAGCTAATTTTAGAGCGCAAATCCAATTGGTGGGGAGATAAGTTAAAATCTCCAAACACATTGCAAACAGCTTTCGCAAAAAAAATCGAATATCAAGTAATTCCAGATGATGTCGCAGCTATTGCTGCCTTGAAAAATGGTTCATTGGACCTAAGCACCTTGTCTCCTAAACAATTTGTAACATTAAAAAAAGAAAATTTGCCTTCATTGCTTTTTGCAACACCTACAATTATGCAATATTATTATATTGAAATAAATAATACAAAACCAGGACTATCAGAAAAGGCTGTTCGTCTGGCTATGGCTCATGCCTTAGATCAAGACAATTTTATAAAGAATCAAATGGAAGGACTAGCTACCAGAATAGTTGGACCAGTCCACCCAAGTAAAACCTTCTACAATAAATCACTTCAACCATATACTTATGATATAGATTTAGCTAAAAAATTATTGAGTGATGCATCTTGGAAAGACACAGATCAAGATGGAATTTTAGATAAAATAGTTGCAGGTAAAAAAATAAAATTAGCATTTCAAATTTTAGTTTCAGGGAAAGATCTTGGAAGAAATATGGCCTTGCACTTACAAGAAGAATGTAAAAAAATTGGAATAGCTATTGAAATAATTAGTAAAGAAGGAACGATATTTCAAAAAGATCTTCAAGAGAGAAATTTTGATCTAGCCACTTCTGTAACAAGACAAAGTCCATCGCTTTGGGATCCATTTCAAAGTTGGCATTCTTCCAATATCCAAGCTTCAAAGACCAACAGATGTGGTTTTGCTACACCAGAAACTGATAGTTTGATTCAAATCATCCGAACTGCAGAAAGTGTACCAATCAGAAATCAAGCTTATTTAAAATTTCAAGAAATATTACATGAGAATGAACCACAAATTTTCTTATTTTCTCCCACTGAAAGAATTGTTTATTCAAGTAAATTAAAATTTAATCCTACAGCGAAAAGACCAGGTTATACAGAAAATAATATGCAGAAAATTAATTAAAAATTGAATTAATGCAAAATTCACTTTTCAAAAAACTTATCTTCTCCATTTTTGTGCTTCTTGGTTCAATTTGGATGATCTGTTATTTGATTAGTTTAATTCCTGGAAATGCTTCAGACTTTTATGCAGAAGATTCCAACACTCAAATAATCAATAATCAAGCTGAAAAACTTCCAGTTTTTTATTTCAGTGTTTTACCTGCACATTCAACGGAAGATATTTCGATTCCTTCCTTTTTTCCTAATTTTAAGTGGAATGGTTCTCAAAATAGTTTTCAAATGACCATTTTTCAAACTTTAGATTTAGTTTTTGGGAATTCAAGTAGTAATTTAACCTCTATCCGTCATAAAATTATTGATGCACTTTCTTGGACATTTTGCATCCAATTTCTTCATTATTTTCTATTATTAATTATTTCAATAATTATTGGCAAATACATTTCAAACAATAGTAGTGCTTTCTCAAAAATTATTTCATCATTTTTTTTGGCATTACATGCTATTCCTTCTTTTTGGCTTGCAAGTTTATTGATTTTTATTTTTTGTACTCAGTGGTTTTTATTTCCAAATTCTTTCCTGAATATTATTGAAAATTCAGTGTGGTACAATTTACTTCATTCTCCACAATATTTTATACTTCCTATAATATGCCTTATACTTCCTTCTATAAGCTATGTAAGTAGAATTTATAGTGAAGGACTGAAGAAAGCTACTCAATCCACATTTTGGAATAGAGCATTAAGCACTGGTATATCTTCATCAAAATTGACAAATCTTGAAGCACAACCATTTGGTTTAATTTCTATTTTTGGATGGTTTGTTGGAATTATTCCTGCCTTGTTTATTGGATCTGTGATAATTGAAAACTTATTTAGCATCCCTGGAATGGGAAGATTATTATTTCATTCGATATCAATTAGAGATTGGGATATTGTAAAATATATTTTAATATTTATTAGCACTATTTCTATTTTAGCATATTTACTTTCAGATTTCCTTATTAGATTGGTTGACCCTAGAATGAGAAAAAATGAAAATTAATTTTTTTAATTCAATCCGTTCTCAAGGTTTCAATAATAGTATTATTTTTTCTGTAATAGTTTTGTTTGTTTGTTCGTTTTTTGCCAGATGCATTACAGGATCAAGACCAATATTATGCAAGTACAAATCTGAATATTACAGTTTTTTCTTTGCTTCATCAATCAAAAATAAAGGACTACTAAAACAAGATCTTCAGTTAATTGCAAATAATAATTTTCATAAACTGGATTATGACTTTGTGATCTGGCCTATTTTTTCAAACGATCCTTATGAATTAAATTTATCTCATGCGTGGACTAAACCATTTACAATAATTGAGAAAGATGGCTTAAAGAAAAATTTGTATTTTGGAAGTAATGATGTAGGAAGAGATATTTTTTCTGGTTGTATTTATGGACTTCAAAATGGAATGATATTATCACTATTCGCGATCTTCATTTCACTATTGTTTGGCTTTATACCCACTGTTATTTTAAGCTACCTGCACAGTATTGATAGAAAGTATTCTTTAATTTCATGGATATTTATATTTCTTGCTGCATTAGTCTTCGCCTATACCTTAGCCTTTATTTTAGAATTTAAAACTATTTCTACACCAGCTTTAATTTATTGTGTCTGTATTATCCTGCTCTTAAATTTCTTAGCATTTCGTTATAGAAACAAAGGTCGAAACCTTAATTTTACATTTGATCGATTCATATTATATTTCTTGATTTTATTCCAGTCTATTCCATTATTAATTTATTTCCTTGTTTTAAGTCAAATTATTATTAAACCTAATATTATTATGATTGGATTCATGATTGGGATTTTATATGCTCCGATTATAATGAAATATACGCGGTATTTCACTTGGAATAGAAGTCAAGAAAATTTTATTCAATCTAAAATTGCTTTAGGATTTTCAGACAGCAATATTTTAAGAACATGCATCATTCCTAATGTATTAAAAGATCTATTTCCTATCCTTGCTTTTGGTATTTGCAATATCGTTTTATTGGAGGCTTCTCTTCGTTTTCTAGGACTAGGTATGGCCATAGAAGAAATAAGCCTTGGCGCTTTTCTGCATCAGTCACGCAGTTTTCCGCAAGCTTGGTGGCTTATAATTTTCCCAGGTCTGTGCATCTATTTTATTACCTATACATTTTATCGAATTGGCGAAATCCTTTCTCAAGACCTAAATTTGCAATCAATGAATTCAATAGAAAATTAAAAATTTCATCTGAATTAATAAAAATTTAGGTGCATTATTTTTTAGTTTTTTTCTTATTTAATCTTTTTTGTTGCTCTTTACTCAGCAGTCCAGATTTGGTTTTACCCTTTGGCAATCCATCCTTTCCCACCTTTCCTACGAAGTCTTCTGTCGGACAACCATAGCCCTTTTTACAAGCAGAAGTTGAAAATAGGAAACCAATACATAAAATAAAAATAAAAAAGTATGATGATCTAAAAGTCTTCATTTTATTGGTAATTTACTGATACTCAATGCCAAGAATCCAATAATAATAAGCTTCTTGACATATTAAAACGACAGAAAGCCCATGAATATTGAGTTCTAAGCATAAATTTATATTTAAATATTTTGTATATATAAAAAAATCAATATATCTTTGTCATGTAAAATTAATTAAAAAAATTTAATAATCATGAACAAAGGAGATTTAATTAGCAAAGTAGCTGAAGAGGCTGAATTGACAAAAGCACAAGCTGCTGTTGCAGTTGATACTGTTTTTACAGCTATCGAAAAAGCCCTTAAAAAAGGTGAGAGTGTAATCTTAGTTGGATTTGGTACATTTTCAACTGCTGTAAGAGAAGCTAGAACAGGTAGAAATCCTGCAACTGGAAAAGCAATCAAAATTCCAAAGAAAAGAGTTGCTAGATTTAAGGCTGGTAAAGGTCTTTCTGAAGCAGTAAAAAAATAAGCCTTCCCCGAAGAATTATTTAACCCTGATAAGTTATTAAATTTATCAGGGTTTTTTTATTAATTATTTGGCTTTATCTTAGAAATGTCCAAATCAACAGTATTATAGAAAAAAACTTCACAATATTAATTCCAATAAACATTAATAAATTATTTCGTTCAGCCGTTGTCGGCTCAGACCAAAAAGCAAAAAGCGGAAAATATTTTATGAGGAATTTTGGCTGAGAATTCACTACTTCTTGACATCGCTCATTTTCAGGGATGATATTGTCCAGAGCCTCAATATAACCATTATATCTTTGCTCAAAAGTCTTATTTTGAATCTGATACCTATATAAGTAGATTCTATCTGGATTACAACTATGATTATAAATGACTGCTTCCGTTTCTTTACTAAAAAACCTCAATGCCAAAGATCTAAATGGATCTTCTACATTCAATGCTGGAAGTAAAAAGAAACAAGCAGCAAAGAATAACACAATAAATTTTAGCCAATACCACATTTTTTCTAAAATTATCCTCAAAAATATATGAATTGTTGAATATAAGAAGAATTAATTTATTCCTTATCGATTCTGTATTCTCCAACGCTTGTATTTTAGATACGCAACAATATATTTTTTGAACTTGTAAATTTTTACTTAAATTAGAATATTATTCCTTTACTTTGTTATAAATTGATAAAATGAAAAGGAAAATAATTATAGCTTTAGCCGTTGCATTAGTAATCATTCAATTTTTTCAAATTGAAAAATCCAGTAACAGTTCCAATCCAAACGATGTAAAATTAAAATATCCCAGCAGCTCCACTGTTTCAGATATTTTATCAAATGCATGTTATGATTGCCATAGCAATGAAACGATTTACCCATGGTACAGCAATATTCAACCTGTGGGTTGGCTCCTACAAGCACATATTAAAGAAGGTAAGAAGCATTTAAATTTTTCAGAATTTACCAATAGGAAAATTTCATATCAAAATCACAAATTTGAAGAAATAATTGAAATGGTTAAAGAAAAAGAAATGCCAATTCCTTCCTATACCTGGATGGGATTACATCCTAAAGCTAAAATTTCTGATGCGCAAAGAGAAGCGTTAATCAGTTGGGCGCAATCCAATATGAATACCTTATCTTCAACATATCCAGCTGATAGTCTGGTGATGAAACGAAATTAAAAAAAATGTAAGTGCCCCCTGCAAACTGATATCTATATGAGATAACTCAGTTTTTCATTACCTTTGCCAAGTAAAAGTAAAGGATGAAAAAACATAATTTTTATGCAGGTCCTGCAATCTTACCTGAAATAGTTCTAAAAGAAGCTGCTCAATCAATCATTAATTTTAATAATAGTGAGCTCTCATTATTAGAAATTTCACATCGGAGCAAGGGCTTTGAAGCAGTGATGGACGAATCTGAATCATTGGTAAAAGAATTGCTTGGTATTGGAGAAGAATATGCAGTACTTTTTCTGACAGGTGGGGCAAGTTCACAGTTCTTCATGATCCCTATGAATATATTAAAAGATGGAGAAAAAGCTGCTTATATCAATACAGGTGTATGGGCATCAGGTGCAATAAAAGAAGTAAAAAATTTCGGCATCGCTGAGGTGATTGCATCAAGTGAATCAGATCAATTCCGCCATATTCCAAAAAACTATTCTATTCCAACAGATGCTGCCTATCTACATATCACTTCAAACAACACCATTTATGGCAGTCAATATCAGCATTGGCCAGAATCACCGATTCCATTAGTATGTGATATGTCCTCGGATTTATTTAGTCGACCTGTCGATGGCAATAAATTTGATTTGATCTATGCAGGTGCACAAAAAAATCTAGGACCAGCAGGAGTTACATTAGTCGTAATAAAAAAATCACTCATGGGAAGAAGTGGAAGAAAACTTCCTTCAATGTTGAATTATGCCTTACATGCTGAAAAAGGATCAATGTATAATACACCACCTGTATTTCCTATCTATGTATCAATGTTGACGATGAGATGGATAAAATCAATGGGAGGTTTGGAGGTCATAGCAAATAGAAATGAGGCAAAAGCCAAATTATTATATGATGAAATTGATCGCAACTCTTGCTTTGTAGGAACCGTTGCAAAAGAAGACAGATCGAGGATGAATGTTGTCTTTACAGCAAGACATCAAGATCATGAACCACTCTTTTTGGAAGCTTGTAATAAGGCAAACTGTGTAGGTCTCGCAGGACATAGATCTGTTGGTGGATTCAGAGCTAGTTTGTACAATGCATTAGAACTAGAAAGCGTAGCAACTCTAGTTCAAGTGATGCAAGATTTTGAAAAGGATCATGCCTAAAATATTGCCAGCTAAGGAGCTCCTTAAAATAGATGTTGCAGGAATCCAAATGCCCTTAGAAATACATTACGATTGGAGAATGTCGATTCGAATTTCTCTTGGAAAAGATAAAGCAATACTTCGAGTTCCTGTTTTGACTCCGCCTATAGTAAAAGAAAAACATATAGAATGGGCAAGACTATGGATTCATAAAAAATTGGTAAAAAATAATGATCTAAAAAATCGATATATTCCAAAAGAATATAATTCTGGTGATATCTTAAAAATATATGAGAAAGAATATGTTTATCAAATCAAATCAATACCAGAAAGAAAATCAGTCACTGGAAAACTAAATAATAATATCATTGAAATCTTGATTCCAGAGAACATCTCCGCAATCCAAAAAGAAAAGGCAATTTCAACGCTTTTGAGTAAAATTTTTTCCAGCCTTTACTTACCAGCAGTGAAAAAACGAATAGATTATTGGAATGAAAAACAATTTCAAAAAGAAATCCTAAAAGTAAATTTGCGAAATAATCAAAGCAACTGGGGCTCTTGCAGTACTAACAAGACAATCAGTATCTCTTCTCGCTTACTATTGGCTCCGCCCTTTGTATTAGATTATATAATTGTCCATGAGTTATCCCATTTAGTTCATCACAATCATTCTGCAAAATATTGGGCCTTAGTAGAAAAAGTGCTGCCAGATTATATGCTTGCAGAGGACTGGCTTAAAAAAAATGGAGAATCAATTCAATGGTAAATTTATTTTTTTAATGTTCAAAAAAGTGAAATATGTAAAATTAATAATTTCATTTTATACCAAAATAATGACAACTTTCACTACAAAAAACACAAATAAACACCAATTTCCAAATAATGCATTGAAATTATACAAATATAAAGATTTTTTTAATTTGTTAAATATTTGTTAACAATGGGATTTGGATAGGGGTTTTATCCCAGTTATTTATAATTTTGATACAAATCCATAAAAACAGGACATGCTCAACTTTAAATTTACACCTTTATTATTAGTCATTTTACTTTCCAGCTTCATTTTTTCTTGCAAAGACAGCTCAATAGATGAAAGTTACTCGATCAATGAAATGATAAAATTTGAAAAATCATTTAATGGTCTTTCAAAAAGATTCCCAAAATCATCACAAATCATTGGCTCAAGTCGAGTAGAGGATGAATGTATAGACATTAGTTCATCAAACTGTATAACTTACCTAAATCTGCCACTTTACCATTTATATTTGCCACAATATGACTGTTTTGCCAATGCTTCTTGTTCCATCATTATGTGCTATACGGTGAATGCTGCTGGTGGAGTTGATTTACAAATTTATTTTAAAAACTTTTATGTCTTCTATGATAATGAAAGTGATTGTTCAGAAATAAAACAACTATGGGCTCAATTAAAATCCGAGCGAAAATTAGTTGAGCTGGATGAGTCTATTGCTGACTTTAGAGATTATATCGCTGATATATTTTTGGCCAAATTCATGAACGATTTTTTCAAACCTGATTTGGGCAGATATTTTGAATGTGGTTCTATCAATAATACCTTATATGTCAACTATATTAAAAATGTTTGTTATAAATTTTGTGTTAAAGATATACTCATCGGCGGAGAACCTGCACTTGAGGTAGATAATTCTACTAGAAATTGCGGAACAGCTTGCTGCAAAAAATCATCACAGTATTGTATTCAGAATGGAGAGTACATTATAAGTGATCCCACATATACAAAAATAGGAACTTGCTCGGGTGCAGCATTTACCAGTTGTCCGATAGAATATTCTCAAATAGAAATTGAATGTAATCATAGCTGTATGCGTTAAGTATAATTTTCAAAAACCGATTGAATTTGAAAAATATAAAAAATTAAAACATTGTGTACAAATTAATATACATAACAGTTCTTGCGATCTGCATGACTTCCTCGTCTGTTGATGCTCAATTAAAACAACTAAATTTTATAGATTATAATGCAAAATGGACTCATTTAGCATATGACCCAACATCTTTCGTTCCTGGAGTTTCAAATGGTTACAGCCATCTATTTATGCACAGTTGCACACCAGTTGTTGAAGGTGATTATCTTTATACATTATCAGTGAATGGAGATGATTTTTTTCAAGGTGGTTTTTTAGAAAAAATATCCATTAAAGATGGAAAACTGATGTGGGCAAGATCCTTTGACTTAAGAAATTCTGATCGAAAAGAGTTTCCAATAAATTTAATTATTGATGAAAATAAAAATATTCGAATTTTTAGTTACAGACAAATTGAAAATGGACCTAAGTACTTTTGGACTAAAAGTAATGCATCAACCTATATATTTAATCAGGATGGAAATTTATTAGAGCATTCTTACACTGAAAATAATGATACAACAAAATTCCCCATCATAAACCACTATTTCAATTTCATCCCACTTTATTCCTATAATAAAGGAAACAATATTCAATACATTGACAAAACTCAATCATCTGGTAGGACATTAAATTATACAAATTATATTCTTTCTCTAGAAGGTCAGAAAATGGAAGCCAATACCATTTCGATTCCTTATAAATACTATTATAGAGCAGATTATAGTATGAAATTATTGGACGAAGATCATTTCATTAATTTAATTTATAGTGCAGATAAATCTCGCTTTCCTGACTCAATAGAAGTAGTTATGCAATTGCTCGATAGGAAGCTAAATCTTCTCAAGTCATTTGATTTGTTTCCTATCATCGGAAAAGCTGAGATGTATGGTATCCTTGATGCTCATGATGATAGAATATTATTTAGCTCACCGAAAGATTTTTTTACTATTGGGTCTGGACCTAGATCACCAGGAACTTTAATTTATTCCACGTTAAATTCTAATGGCCAACTCTTAGAGAAAGTCTCATTTCAGACTAATAAATATTCAAACTCAAGATGTATTTTATTAAAAAATGAAAAGGGTTGTTTGCTATTTGTTTCTGAAAAAACAGAAGATGGAATAAACATATTAAGTATTTTAAAATCGGATGGGAAAGGAACACTAAATTTAGTCAAGACCTTGATCTTAGAAAATCCAAACCATTTTATGGAAGTTCAGTCGATAAAGCAATTTGACAATTCAGATATATTAATTTCGACTTCCATTGTTGATAAAGATACATCGAGCATTTACGCCAACAATAATTTTATGGCGCACATTTTATTTAGCGCAAAAGACCTGGCATTGACAGTTAAAAATAATGAATATAGCTCAAAAGATAAAATTAGCATTTCTCCAAACCCAGCGACTACTTCTATAAGTATAAAATCTGATGATGAATTCTCTAACTCAGTGATAGAGTATATTTCTTCCGAAGGTCACATTTTATACAAGGATACTAAAACAATTCATATTGGTCAGAACCAAATGGATTGTGCATTCCTAGCTCCAGGAGTATACCATATCAGAATTACGAATCAAGTTGGAAAACTTATTCATCAATCTAATTTTGTTAAAATTTAATTTAGCAAAAGAATTTTGTGAATGCGATTTCAAATTTATTGGATATAAGTAACCTTATATAGTCAATCTAAACTTATTGCAATTTACTATTATTAGTCTGGCATGATATTTTGATCTTTAGGTAAAAACCTAATTGTCCATTAGAAATAAGTTTTGAATTTTTACGTTTTGTTTAAAACATAAATAATGAGTAAACCATTTTTCTGCTTTTTGTACCTTATATCGCTATTTTCCATTAGTTGCGAAAAAGATAAAATTACAAACCAAAGTATTATAGGCAAATGGACATGGATTAAAACTTTCTATGGATTTACCAACTATACTGAAACTTATAAAAATCGAAAATATAAATTAGAAATACAACTTGATGATTACTATTTCTATGAATATATAGATAACAGTTTATCCCAAAAACAGCAATATGATTTGATTGTAAAGAAAGATGGTATTATGTATATCTCTTATGAAAATGGATTAGAGGAAATAATAAGATACAGTAAAGACACATTGTTACTATATAATTATCAAAGTGAAGGATCTTTATCATATTACATAAGAAAATAGTTAAATGACTTACTTAAAATAATGTAATGTAATTATCAAATAATGAAAATATTAATAGGAATAATATTACTTGGATTTTATTTAATAGTTCCAGATAAAGGTTATAGAGGAACATATATATTAACAGGAAAGGTTTATGTCCACAATATAATTCCTTTGCGCAATAAAGAGATACTTTTTGAGTTTGGAGACAAAAAGGAGAATATAAGAACAAATTCTAAAGGAATTTTTTCTATTATAATTCCGTTTGAATCTCCCTGTCAAAGTGGTAAGATTATTGATAGTACAAGGAATGTAGAAACAATAAGCACAATTGACAGCTATAATCCTGAATTTATATTTTTTAAATATAAGGGAAAGTGCATTTCAATAGAAAATTATTATTACTCGCGCAGTAAAAATAACTTCGCTACACCAGTACCTTTTACATTTAAGCATGATTTAAAATTTTAAGAACAGATATCTATATTTCAAGAAGCACTGATTTCCTGCTATCATGACTAGGATTAATGATTTCTACCATAATAGTTAAAAATTGACAAATATTTGTAACCTTTTCATAAATGCCCAACTCTATTGTAATAGAAGCCGATATTGGTTTTTATAAAACAATATAGAAATGGAAAATACAAAATTACTTCAAGCAATCAAACCAACTTACACATTACTCAGATTAACATTTGGAATCGTTCCAATTGTAGCAGGACTGGATAAGTTTACTAATATTTTAACTAATTGGGAACAATATCTTAATCCTAGCTTAGGCGCTATTCTTCCTATATCAGGAGGTACTTTCATGATGATAGTAGGAATCATTGAAATTGCAGCTGGAATCATTGTATTATATAAAACTGAGATAGGTGCTTATATTGTTTCAGCCTGGTTAGCTCTAATAGCCCTTTCACTATTAATCAGTTTCAGCTATGTTGATGTTGCGGTGAGAGATCTTGTCATGGCAGTTTCAGCATTTTCATTGGCGAGAATTGCTAAATTTGTATCTTAAGCTGAGTAACTATGCAACAATTTGAAAAATATTCAGATATAGAAGTAATTCAAAAAGTAATATCTGGGGAAATTGAGCTGTTTGAGATTCTAATCAGAAGGTATAATTCATACTTATATAAGACAGGTAGATCCTATAATTACAGTCATGAAGACACTCAAGATTTAATGCAAGACACACTCATTGATGTCTATTTGAGTTTGTCAAAATTCGAAATACGTTCAAGCTTCAAGACTTGGGTTATTAAAATAATGCTGAATAATTGTTATAGGAAGCAAAAAACATGGGTATCCCAAAATTTTACATCTGCCGAAATAAATGAAACCGCTACCCCAATGTTTTCAAACATAAAGCATACAGATACTAATAAAGCAGTTATGAATAGAGAGTTGAATTTTATTGTTGAAAATGCCTTGTGTCAAATTCCATTAGAGTATCGCATTGTATTCACTTTAAGAGAATTTAATGGACTGACAGTCGCGGAAACTGCAGATAGCTTGAACATTAGTGAAGCTAATGTAAAAGTTCGATTGAATAGGGCAAAAACGATGCTGCGAAAAGAAGTGGAAAAAGCCTATACACCAGAAGATATTTTTGAATTTAATTTGATCTATTGTGATGCAATGGTCCAACGTGTGATCAATAAATTACAAGAAATGGATCTTGCAAAAAATTTAAAGTAAAGTGAATTCTAATATTTCTTCTAAAGTTTTATCAAAAAATTTAGAGAGTTTAAATTAAACAATTTTAAGCTAAATAAAATTACTGCTTAACCGATCAAATAACTCAAACCGTTATTTACATTTTCAAATAAGTCACAGACTTTTTTTTCAGTACACATTTTTTTAAATAAAACGCGGATTGGTTTGAAATCATCATGAAAAGGACAAGGATGGCTCTCACTACACTTGCTAAGCCCCAGGCCACATTGTTTGAAAACATCCTTACCATCGATGGCGTGAATAATATTTATGACAGCTTGCTTTTTCTGCTTTTCATTTATATAAAAACCTCCATTTGGACCTTTTGCGCTATTGATAAGTTCTTCCTTGACGAGCTTTTGAAGCAATTTTCCAACAGTATGTTCATTTTCATTGATGAATTCAGCCACTTCTTTTATACTTGCCTTTTCATCAAGATGTGATTTAGAACCGAGATAAATGACAGCTTTAATCGAAGCTTTGCATGTTACACTGAGCATATTTTATCTATTTAAAAAAATTCGTCCTGATTCAGAAATGCGATCATAATTCCATGGTGGTTGGAAACAAAGTTTGACCTCAATGAGGCTATTGCTATATGCTGATTGCAATGCGATTCTCACATTCTCTACAATAGATTCCCCCATAGGGCAAAATTGAGTAGTTAAAGTCATAGAACAAGTAGCTTTATTTTCTTCTTCATTAAAACTAATTTCATAAATCAAGCCCAAATCTACAACATTCAAACCAATTTCAGGATCAAACACTCGTTCTAAAAAACGAAGCGCATCCTTGCATTTGATTAAATCATTTGTTATAATATTCATGTCGAGCTTGCTTTATGAAGAATGATTTTAAACACATTGATATTATATAAAATTGATGTAATGATTATTAAAAAAGCCCCTATTTTTAGTAAATAAGGTGAAGCTAAAATAATACCGATGGCAAAAATAGAGAACCCAATAAGATATATAATACACATGATTTTAAAAATCGTATGCTCGAACAATTCCTTTGGACTTGGAGTATTTCCAAATGCTGCACGATGATGGTATACTTTGTTCCAAACAATAAATGGTAAAGTCTTAAAAGTCATCCCTAACATAAGCGAGCTAAGCCAACCAAAAAATATCAGAAAGCCATATGTTAATACTAAACTTGGTTTTACTTCAGAAAAACAAAGCATAGAAATAATAATAATAAACAATAATATAAGGAATAACATCATTGCAACTGATATTAAAGAAATTTTCATCTGTTCATCAAGTTTACTTCTCATTCGATTTTGAAATGCTCGTATACAATAAAAGACAAATAAAGAAATCGCAATTAATATCATGATGACGGGAATAAAAAGGCTTAAACCATTATCAAAAAAAATGAAAATGCATTGATACAATATAAGCGCAACATTGATTACCGCATAAATCCACCATAGAAGTCTGTCGTTTGTATATTTTGATATTAAAAACATTGGAATTAAGCGAGAAGCAACACCTACAATCAAAAGTAAAAACCATCCTAGTATTCCAGAATGAGCGTGTAATGAAAGAAAATGCAATGAATGATCAGGCAATAAGTCAGTATTAAAATTATAAACTAAAATTAAGCCCAATAGCACAGTATAAAATAACCAGAATGTAGCAGTGATAACAAACATAGCATGAATATTATCTCGATTACTTTTTATAATGCTTACTGCCAAATTAATGAGAAAAGTAAGAACAGCAAAGACAACAAAAATACCACCCAATTTAGCTGGAATATTCATATCGAATGTATAAAATCCATATACTAGAACAGGGACACCTACAGCTAGGAATAGAAAACTTAGATATGCAAGTTTATCACTATACAATCTTCCTTCAATAAATACGGGTACTAATTGATGACTGGCACCTAGAATCAACATTGTTGCCCATCCTAATGCCATAATATGTGTAATGGCCAATATTTTTGGTTGATAATAGTGATTTATAAAAACTTCACTATGAGCAAATAAAAATAATGAGGCCACTAAAAATGAAATACCTGCATAAATATAGAAAGGTAATACCACTTTATAAGAAGTCGTTTTACTGATGGCGCTATTTGGATTAGAATCGAACATTTTATTCTTTAAAAATCAAAAGATGAACTTCGCTGTTGTCTATTTCTTTTATAAGAAAATTAAATTTTTTCTCTTTCAATTCTGGCAATAAAAATACTGGAATTCTTTTATGATATACAAAAAGGGCTGTATCCACATTCAGAGATTCAAGTTTATCTATGATCGTTAGCATGGGCAAAGGCATTTCAAGTTCTCTGACATCTATATACTCTGTTTTATTTTCAAATTTTTTTATAACTTGATCCCAGCCTAGTTCAGAATCGATAGTACTACTCTGCTCAGCAAAACTGATATGCTTTGTTTTATAGAAAAAAGTGAAAACGAGATTTTCGTCAACAGTTTCTGTATAGTTCTGAATTCCCTTTTTTTCTAGGATCTCAATCAAAGGAGTTGGTTCAAAACTATTGATGAGTTTTAATACCTGCTTTTCCTTTAATGAATTTAATTTCTCTAGGATTAATTGAAATGGATCTTTGCCAGAATCAAGTAATGCCCTGACATCCATTTCAACAAGATCGCCCCTTGAAATATTTTCCATAAATTCTGGGCGCGACTTTCTTGCTTTTTTATTTACAACGACTGTCTCATCAATTTCAAATCCAAGAGGTTTTAATTTTTCGAAAAAGTCATTAACCTTGCAAGCACCAATGACACTAGCCATTGCAATTGAAGTTCGTGAAGCTATTAATTTTCTTAATAAAGGATTGCGGAGTTTATTGAATTTTGGCGAGATACTAATTATGGCTTCTAGAGCAGCTGGATCTTCATTGATGATTTTTGAAATTTTAGTATTAGCGTTTATTGTTTTCATTGTTCAATATTTTTACTTTTAATGCTACCTATTAACAATATGCAGTCATCATTACTGTGATTGCGTATTGAGTGCTTTACATACCTTGGGAAAATATAAAATTCATCAGCTTTAGCTTCAAAGACATTCGTTCCTATCTGTAGAAGCGGTGTGCCACACAAAACATACACAAATTCAGTTTTATCAGGATGGAGATGTTCAGGATAGTCTGCTCCTGGAGTAACTTTTACCTTCTTAAATGAACCATTATCTAATAAAATTAATTGCTCACTGATGAAGTGATTTTTAAAGTCATTTTTAATAGTAAAAAGATCTTCTTCCTTGATCATAATTTGTTTTTTTATTTTTTTGTAATCCAAAATTTATCTTCCCAATTATCACTGGCATCTATTGGTTTCCCTTTATACTTTTCGCCAATTTTAATCACCTCCATTTCCGAATATTTACTTTCCAAATAATTAAATAGTAATCTTTCTTCAAATCGAATGTGTTTCTCTAATAATTCTGAGAATTTTTTTATCAAATCCAAATTATATTTATCGATCCGAATTTTTTCTACTATTGCACACAGTTGTTGATGTTCTTCTATGGCTCTAATTAAAAGTGGATGATCCTCTTTTAGAATAGCAAATAAGTCTGCTTCTTCATTTTTAAAATGGATGAGCAAATCTTCATCATAGAAGTATATTATATAATCTGAAATTCTACTTAAATCAATATTATGTCTAAATCCTTCTTTTATTTTCCACACCAATAATAAATTATAATGATGTTCTTGCGAAAATCGAACCAATGCTTTACTTCGTTTGATAGGTTTGACAGAAATTGACATGAGCGCTGATTTAGTTTATTGCAATTGATTTTTCCATTTCTACTGCCTTAGGAAAAAGAATATTGTTTTCAAGATGGATATGAAGATGAATGTCTTCTTCCAAGGCTTCTAGCATCCTGTATAGTAAACTATAACTAGCACAAGCGTCTTCTGGTAGTCGATAATCTTGACTTAGTTCCCGCAGTTCCTTAAGATAATTGCCAAGGGTTTCATGTTCCATTTCCATCATATTTATAGGATTTTGAATAACGCCAAAATGACTTCTTTCATGATTTGTTTGTGTATTTTGAGCTGCTACTAGTTTCTTGATATAAGGAAAAAGTATTTTTTCTTCTTTGTGCATGTGGCTGAATAGTTCTTCATAAGCTGCTAGAACTAATTCATCAATTCTTACTAATTCGGGGTGGTAAGTGTGGTGGACTCGCCTGACTTTATTTGCATAAGTTTTAATATCGGGAAGAACTTTTCTTGTGTATGCATGGTGAGTATTGATTATGTAATCTGTTAGAAAATCCAGATTCCATTCATTATAGGGAATGGGATGAGATTGAATAGCTGATTCAGCTTGTTGCAACTCTTTTTCTACCTGAACGGCATCTATTCCTTTTTCTACACAAGCTTCCTTCACTGTTTTCTTTCCTCCACAACAAAAATCGAGGCCATATTTCTTAAAGATTTGAGCCTTCTTTAAGTCTTTTGCTGCTATTTCTCCCAATGTTTCTATGCCTTCATGTATTTTCCTTTTCCCGATTTTTACTCTCCAATAGATTGGACCTTCTTCCAAATACTCCCAATTGAAAATATTACCTCTCTCAGCTAACAATTGATAATATAATGGCTTTGGATCATGATCATTGAGTATGATAAAGTCTTCACCATCTGTAAGTTCGTCGAATTGAGCGAAGATGGTTGGGTGCTTGAGTTTGGGTTCTATAAGTGATACATTAAGCACAGTCGATTCCATGATGTATGGTTTTATTATCTATTAAATAAATTTATCAATGCAAATATAGCACAATTCTTCTAATAAAAGTAATTAAATACTTTTATTGTTTAAAAAATCATTAGAACTTAGTATTTTAGTATAGTATTCAGCAGTCTTCAGTGTTAAAAAATTTAACACTTGGCCATAGCAGCGTTTTTCCCTATCACCACGTTCTAAATTAAAAGCTAGTATTATGAAAACCAATTTAATGTTTCACGAAACTATGGATGACATTGTATTTGAACACAGAAATAAATCCTATGGTGCGTTTATGTTGCGCAAGCTTTATGCAAAGCACATGACCCAAGCCATGTTTTTTTCTTGTAGTTTGTTTTGTTTGCTTTTTCTCATTAATGCAAAGTCAAGTAAATCGGACAAACTATTAGATCCCTATATCATAGCATGCCCATTTGATGATAATATTTCAATCATATTACATAGCCCTCCAGAATATACCTCACCAAGACAAATTAATGAAAGCAAAGCAAATCCAACTCATGTAGTAGAAGACAAAAAAATTGTAGAAGAAAAAATTATAAAGAGCAATAATGACATACTTCCTTTCACTAACTCTAGTTCTATTGTAAATGGGACAGGAGATATATCAGCTCAAACAGGTAACAATGGTTTAGATACAAATGCAGGAATCATAGTTACCAAAGTACCGGAACCAATTATTGAAAAAGAAGTAGCCGTCTCTTTTGCTGAAGAGATGCCAGAATTTAATGGAGGTTATGCTAAGATGGTTGATTATTTAATGAAGAATTTGAAATATCCATCATTGGCTAGAGAGACAGGTATCCAAGGAAGAGTTGTATTGAGTTTTGTTGTGGCTAAGGATGGAAGGCTGCAAGACATTTCACTCATAAGAGGAATAGGAGGAGGTTGTGATGAAGAAGCTATAAGAGTGGTGTCAAAGATGCCAACTTGGAAGGCTGGAAAACACAATGGCAAATATGTACCAGTGAAGTTTACCTTACCTATATCATTTAGATTGGAATAGTCTTTAGCCAGAATTTTTTATAATTCCTTGCCTTTATAATCTTTTGTTTATTTTTACAATTGGACTTATAAATCAAGGATGCAATTTTCAATAGCTTTATTAAAAAGTAAATTTAAAGCACTTAGTTGGCCGAAGAAAATATTGGCAATCTTAGGATTTATTATATCACTTCATTGGTTATATTTTTTTTATTTGATTTTCTTTTTTCCACCGGTTACTTTAACTCAATTAAATGGATTAATTCACGCAGATCAATTTCATAGAGATTATGTCTGTATTGATGATGTGTCTAAGTATGGAAAACTTGCATTTATTGCAGCGGAGGATCAATTGTTTTTAGACCATTTTGGATTTGATATGGAGAGTATTGAGAAAGCTTGGGAGTATAATGCAAAAAAGAAAGGAAAAAAAAAGAGAGGTGCATCTACGATCAGCCAGCAAGTTGCTAAAAATGTTTTTCTCTGGCAGGGAAGATCATGGATTCGTAAAGGACTTGAGGTTTATTTTACATTTATGATAGAATTATTATGGTCCAAAAAAAGGATTTTGGAAATGTATATCAATGTAATAGAAATGGGTGATGGCATTTATGGAATTGAAGCGGCATCAAAACAATATTTTAAAAAATCGGCAAAAACGCTGAATGCAGAAGAAGCTGCAAAAATTGCTGCCTGTCTCCCCAATCCTAAAAAATATAAAGTGAAGCCTCTTTCAGCTTGGGTTAGTTTCAGGACGCCATGGGTAATGAGTCAAATGGAAGAACTGATGAATGATGAGGATATCCAAAAATTAATACGTGATTAATGCATTTACTGCTCTTTACCATAAAAAAGGCAAAACAGAGCAAAACAACTTATAATATTCAGTTCCTTGCCAGATTTCATTATAAATTTCTATTTTTGCCACAAATCAAGACGAATTTTCATTTATGAATCAATTGGTAAATGCAATATGGGCACAATATCTAAAGCTACATAGGTATAAAATCAATAGATTCAGCGAACAACCTCATGAAAGTCAAGAAGAGGAATTAATGTCAATCCTCGATACAGCAAAATATACAGAATGGGGTCAAAAATACCATTTTGCTGATGTTCTTACAGCAAATGATTGGAGACAGCGATTGCCTGTTCAAGACTATGAAAGTATCAAAACTGATATTTTTAGAATGATGAAAGGGGAATTTGATGTGCTTTGGCCTGGTCGCGTATCGTATTTCTCTAAATCATCAGGGACCACCAATGATAAAAGTAAATATATCCCTGTCACAGAGGAAAATCATAAGGATTGTCACGTCAGAGGCGGTTGGAGACAATTGGCATTGATGTATGAAAACATACCTGATCCGAGAATCATTGAGGGCAAGTCAATCATCATGGCTGGATCTTCTACGAATAATTTGTCTGAATTTCCCGGAAGTACCATTGGCGATGTCTCAGCTATCGTGTTGCAAAGAATTCCTTATGTAGGAAAATTGCATTTAAGTCCCGACTTGGATATCGCGTTAATGTCAGATTTTGAGACAAAGCTTGAGAAAATTGCAGAAATCTGTATTCATGAAGATATCAGAATGATGGCTGGTGTCCCGACTTGGGCAATGGTCGTTTTTGATAAAATATTAGAAAAAACAGGCAAATCAAATATTCTAGAAGTCTGGCCAAGAATGCAAATCTTTATCCATGGCGCTGTAAGCTTTGGACCTTATAGAGAGCCATTCAAGAAATATTTTCCCTCAGACGAATTTTACTATCAAGAGACTTACAATGCCTCTGAAGGTTACTTTGCAGTCCAGTCCGATTTTGCCAGTGATGATATGCTATTATTATTGGACAATGGAGTATATTATGAATTTATTCCTATGGAGGAATGGGAAAGTGAATTTCCCAATACTTTATTACTTAGCGAAGTCGAAATCGGCAAAAATTATGCAATAGTCATCACCACAAATTCTGGTTTATACCGATACAAAATTGGGGATACAGTAACCTTTACCTCCTTAGCTCCTTATAAAATAAAAATAACAGGACGCACCAAACAATTTATCAATGTCTTTGGAGAAGAAGTAATGGTTGCGAATACTGATGCAGCATTGGTAAAGACCTGTGAAATGTATGAGGCTAAAATGAAAGAATACACAGTGGCTCCCATTTTTTTAAATGCAAATGGTAAAGGTGGACATGAGTGGATTATTGAATTCGAAAAACAACCATCAGATGTAAATCTATTTGCTGCTACCTTGGATGAAAATTTAAGAAAAATAAATTCAGATTATGATGCCAAAAGATATCATGATCTCGCATTAGTTAGTTTAAAACTTAATGTCGCTCCAGAAGGAACTTTCATGAAATGGATGAAGTCCAAAAATAAAATTGGTGCACAACAGAAAGTGCCGCGACTATCGAATCAACGCACCAATCTAGAAGAAATATTGCAGCTTATAAATAATTAATTTCAACTAAAACAATCCACCAGGAACACTTGTATAGGTAAATCCTAGATGCCGATATGCCTTCTCTGTAGCTATTCTTCCTCTAGGTGTTCTTTGAATGAATCCTTCCATGATAAGAAATGGTTCGTGGACTTCCTCAATCGTACCTGATTCTTCGCCTACTGCCGTAGCTATAGTAGTTAATCCAACTGGCCCACCTGTGAATTTTTCAATAATGGTACTCAGTATTTTATTATCCATCTCATCTAGTCCATGATCATCGACATTTAATGCTTCAAGGCCGTATTGTGCTATTTCGAGATCAATTTTACCATTGCCTTTTATTTGCGCAAAATCTCTGAGTCTTCTGAGCAATGCATTGGCTATTCTTGGTGTCCCTCTACTTCTTCTAGCAATTTCAAGAAGTCCTTCCGAACTTGCCTTAACGCCAAGGATATCTGCTGACCTTGTAATAATCTTTTCTAATGTAGCGTGATCGTAATAATCTAAATGGCATGTGATGCTGAATCTTGAACGCAGTGGAGCTGTGAGCAAACCAACTCGAGTTGTAGCGCCTACTAGAGTGAACGGCAGAATTGAAAGTTGGATACTTCTAGCACTTGGTCCAGAATCTATCATGATGTCGATACGATAATCTTCCATTGCAGAATAGAGATATTCTTCAACTACAGTATTAAGCCTGTGTATTTCGTCGATGAACAAAACATCTCCTTGTTGAAGGCTAGTAAGAAGTCCGGCTAGATCTCCAGGTTTTTCTAATACTGGCCCAGAAGTCATTTTTAGATTAGCTCCAATTTCATTTGAAATAATATGACTTAGTGTCGTCTTGCCGAGTCCTGGAGGACCATGCAATAAGACATGATCTAATGCTTCATTCCTTTGTTTTGCAGCTTCAATGAAGACTTTAAGATTATCTATAATTTTCTTTTGACCAGAAAATTCATCTAATAGCTTGGGTCTTAAAGCTTTTTCTATGACTTTATCGTCTGGATTGAGAAAATTATCGTCGACTTCTAGAACTGGATTCCGCATGGTGCAAATTTAGTAATTAACTACAAGTATTGTCACAGGATTAGTCAATTCAATATCTTTAAACTCACATTTGTTCTTTTGGTCTGAAATACACATCATCTCACCAAAACAATTATAATAGTAATTCTTATTATCATCTAAGAAAGAGTAAACCCATTTATCACCACTTTCATATTTTACTATTTCTTTGGGTTTAAACTTTATGATACATTGATTCATCCAATCGATTGAATAGGGATCGACGATTTCTTCACATTTATCTGTTTTTTTAATTATTGGCAAGTTGTTGCTATGATCAGAATAATTCTCGATACAATTTAGCTTGATATATAAATTTGTGATTGGACAATTTAATTTGATGTTTTTCATAAGCTCATAGCTAAAACGTATTTTTTGTTCACCCTCTATTTTTTCCAGATGGGTATTTTCAGGAAATTCTACAGGAATATATTTTTTGCCTTCTTTAGTCTCAATATATAATGTACAATCACCCTTATCTGTAATGAATTTCAGCCAGCCCTCTTGATCGCAGATAAGCTGTACTTTGGACTCTAAAGTGTCAAGGGCTGGGCTTTGATTTTTCTTTTCTACGATTTTATTGCTCTTTGATTTAGCTTTCGAAGATTGAGCTGAAAGTTCAACTATACCTAATGAGCATAATAAAATGAAATATTTAAAAATTGTGTAATTCATTGATACGGTTTTTAATAAAGTTCTATGTACTTTTGCAACGCTTTAAACAAACACAAATTTGGGTTAAAGATTTCAAAATAACGATAAAAAAGAGTTAAATCAATGAGCAATCAAAAAATAACCTGCCAAAATGGCAATTTAAGTGTACCAAACAATCCAATTATCCCTTTTATCGAAGGAGATGGAACTGGAGCTGATATTTGGGCAGCATCTGTTAGAGTATTCGATGCTGCTGTTCAAAAAGCTTATAATGGCAATAGAAAAATTGAATGGAGAGAGGTTTTGGCTGGTGAAAAAGCTTTCAACCAAACTCAAAATTGGTTACCACAAGAGACTTTGGATGTCATTAATGAATATTTGGTAGCGATAAAAGGTCCTCTTACGACCCCAGTAGGTGGCGGAATCAGGTCATTGAATGTGGCTTTGAGACAGCAGCTTGATTTATATGCTTGTGTTAGACCCGTAAGATGGTTTACAGGAGTTCCTTCTCCAGTGAAAGAACCTCAAAAAGTAAATATGGTCATTTACAGAGAAAACACAGAGGATATTTACGCAGGAATTGAATTTCAAGAAGGAACAGAAGAAAATAAAAAATTTGGAGAGTTTTTAAAGACCAATTTCCCCGACAAATTCAAGAAAGTAAGATTTCCCAATAGCACAGGTTATGGAATAAAACCAGTGTCAAGAGAAGGAACAGAGCGATTGGTTAGAGCAGCGATCCAATTCGCAATAGAAAATAATCAAAAATCTGTAACCCTTGTACATAAGGGCAATATCATGAAATTCACAGAAGGTGGATTTATGGATTGGGGATATGACTTGGCTGTCAAAGAATTTGGAGGAGTACTTTTAGATGGTGGTCCTTGGGTGAAATTGCCAAATGGAATCATCATAAAAGATGTCATTGCTGATGCTTTTTTACAACAAATATTATTGAGACCGGAAGAATATGATGTGATAGCCACATTGAACTTAAACGGAGACTATATCTCTGATGCTCTAGCAGCTCAGGTTGGCGGAATTGGTATCGCACCAGGAGCAAATATCAATTATGTTACTGGACATGCTATATTTGAAGCCACACACGGAACAGCTCCAAAATATGCTGGCCTAGATAAAGTTAATCCAAGTTCAGTTATCCTATCAGGAGTGATGATGTTTGAGTATATGAAATGGAATGAAGTTGCAAAATTGATCATCGAAGGTTTAGAAAAAGCAATAGCAAGCAAGAATGTCACTTATGATTTTCATCGATTGATGGAAGGTGCAACCTTGCTGAAATGCTCTGAATTTGCAGATGAGATAATAAAGAATATGTAATTATAATTTTTGGACATATCCAAAATAGCTTGACCCAGATAGAACTCGTTTTTGTCTGGGTTTTTTAATTCTAAAATAAAATTAGTCGAATATAAATTAACTTTTAAACAAGTACCTGTTGTTCAATTCTCTCCGGAACTTCAAGAAATTCATATTGTTGATTTCTAAGCTGTGGAACAAATCCAGCTTCTCGTATAGACTCTTGTATTCCATTTGCAGTGAATCGATGTGGAGCCCCAGCAGCGGAGACCACATTTTCTTCAATCATAATAGAGCCCATGTCGTCAGCGCCCGAGTGAAGACAGATTTGTGCAGTTTGTTTGCCTACAGTAAGCCAAGAAGCTTGGATGTGAATAATATTTGGAAGCATGATTCTGGATAATGCGATCATTCGAATATATTCATCTGCTGTGCAAGAATTATTGGCACGTTTAAGTTTTTGCAACATGGTGCCTTCATCTTGAAAAGGCCAAGGTATAAAAGCTAAAAATCCTTTTGCATTTGCTGGTTTTTCAGATTGAACTTGTCGAATGGAGACCAAATGTTCCATCCTTTCCATCAGCGTCTCAACATGTCCAAACATCATGGTCGCAGAGGTCGTTAGATCCAGTTGATGAGCTACTCGCATGATGTCCAACCATTCTTTTGCGCCACATTTTCCTTTCGAAACGAGTCTTCTCACCCTGTCATTCAAGATCTCCGCACCAGCACCAGGTAAAGAATCTAATCCAGCTTCCTTCAAGGCTAAAAGCACTTCATAATGACTGTTTTTCTCTAATTTTGTGATATGAGCAACTTCTGGGGGGCCGAGAGCATGAAGTTTGAGATTGGGGTAAAGCGACTTTAATTCTCGGAATAAATCACAATAATAAGCCAATCCAAGATCTGGATGGTGTCCACCTTGAAGAAGTAGTTGTTCCCCACCCAAGCGAAACATCTCTTCTATTTTCTGCTTATATTCGTCAATACTGGTGATATAAACCTCATGATGACCCGGAGGTCTGTAAAAATTACAGAATTTACAGTTCGCGATGCAGACATTAGTTGTATTTGCATTGCGATCGATAATCCATGTGACCTTATTTCCAGGAACAGCTTTTTGGCGAAGTTCATTGGCTACAAGCATGAGATCCGCTGTAGCGGCATTTTTAAACAAAAACAGTCCTTCTTCAGCAGAAAGAAACTCTTTTTTTAAACCTCTTTGTAAAAGCTCAGTGTAATGCATGAATTTTTAAAGAATTTTACCTATATTTGCAAGGTTTTTCAAAGAGGGAACAGAAAAGTTCCCTTTTTTGTTTGTCTAAATCAAGATATGTTCACGGAAGAAATCGAGAATTTATTGTCAGAAAAATTCAAAGAAGAAGGCTTTTTAGATTGTTTTTTGGTAGATTTGGAGCAAAATGGAAAGTATTTAATCGTCTACATCGATTCAGATGGTCCTTTGAGTTTTGATAAATGCAAAGAAGTATCTAGAGCTATTGAGTCCTATTTGGACGATAAAAAAGTACTTGGAGAAGACTATGTTTTGGAAGTATCCTCTCCTGGCGTAGATAGACCTTTAAGGTTTCCTCGCCAATTTATTAAAAATATTGGCAGAAATATTGCTATAAAGTATAATGATGCCGATCAAGTAGAAGGACTTTTAGAAGCTGCTGATAGCGATAAAGTGCTTGTCTCTTGGGAGGAATTGCGCAAAGATGGTAAAAAGAAAATCAAGGAAAATATGCAAGTAAGCATCGAATATAAATTAATTCATGAAGCAAAAATTCAAATTAAATTATGAAACTTGTTGAAACTTTTGCTGAGTTTAAGGCTGGAAAAAATATAGATCGCCCTACCATGTTAAGGGTATTGGAAGACGTTTTCCGTTCACTCATTAAAAAGAAATATGCATCGGATGAGAACTTTAATGTCATCGTCAATGCTCAAAAAGGAGATCTTGAGATTTGGAGGGTCCGTACCATCGTTCCAGATGGTGAGGTTACTGATGATTTGAAAGAAATCGCCATTTCTGAAGCAATATCAATTGATGAAGATTATGAAGTCGGTCTAGAATGTTATGAACAATTGAATTTAGATGATTTCGGTAGAAGGGCTATTATGGCTGCTAGACAAACATTGGTGTCTCGGATCAGTGAATTAGAGAAAGATGATGTTTATAAAAAATATAGTGAACGCGAAGGAGAAATCGTAATCGGTGAAGTAAATCAGGTGCTGAAGAGAGAACTCTTAATCATTGATGATGCTACAAATAATGAATTATTATTACCTAGAACTGAAATGATCAAAGGAGACCATTTCAGAAAAGGAGATATCGTTAGAGCTGTGATCCGCAAAGTAGAATTGCGCAATGGATTGCCTTCAATTACCCTTTCAAGAACTGATTCCGCTTTCTTACAAAGATTAATGGAACAAGAAGTACCAGAAATAGAAGATGGACTCATCGCCATCAAAAAAATAGTGAGAATGCCAGGAGAAAGAGCAAAAGTTGCGGTGGAATCCTTTGATGATCGAATAGATCCAGTCGGCGCTTGTGTCGGTATGAAAGGATCTCGTATACATGGCATCGTGAGAGAACTTAGAAATGAAAATATTGATATCGTAAATTATACCAATAACTTAAATCTTTATATCCAAAGAAGCTTAACTCCTGCTAAAGTAAATAATATTGAAATCGATGAAGCCAATAAAAAAGCAAATGTATTTTTAAAGGCAGATCAATTATCTTTAGCGATAGGTAAGGGCGGTGCTAATATTAAACTGGCATCAAGACTTACAGGGTATGAAATCGATGTATATAGAGACCAAGAAGAAGGAGAAGTAGATGATGTGGATTTAGATGAATTCAAAGATGAAATCGAACCATGGATCATCGAAGCATTGAAGAATATTGGTTGCGATACAGCGCGCAGTGTATTGAATTTAAGTAAGGATGAATTAATCAGAAGAACTGATTTGGAAGAAGAAACTATTCAAGAAATTTTGGATATATTAAAGTCAGAATTTGAAGAATAAGCTCGTAATAAATAGATCTTTAAAATAGCGAATGACTCGATTATTAATTAAAGTAGCCACGGATTTCAATGTAGGATTATCGACAATCGTCGATCACCTGCACAAGAAGGGTTATGAACTCGACAGTAAGCCTACGGCGAAAGTAACAGACGAAATGTATGACGAGCTCCTCAAGGAGTTCCAAGGATCTATTAAGGAAAAAGAGCAAGCCACTCAATTGCAAAAACAAGCAGCCATCATCAAAGAAAAGCTGCATCCAAAAATAGAGGTAAATTTATTTGGTGAGCCAGTTGCTGCTAAAGTGACTGCAAAACCTACACCACCACCTCCTCCACCTCCTCCTCCTGTTGAAGTCCCTGTTTTAGTTGAAGAAGTTATAACTAAAGCTGAAGAACCTCCAGTAGTAGAAAAAGAAGAGGTCATCACAGCCAAGGTAGATGAGTCTTTAAAGCCTAAGTTAAAAGTTGTCGGTAAAATAGATCTAGATAAAAAACCTACAGCTGCAGAGGCAAAAGAGAAACCCAAAACTAAAAAAACTAAGGCAGCGGAAAAGACAACCGTGGAGCCAGAACTCCCATTGGAGACTGCAAAGCCAGTAATTGAACAAAAAGAAATCGAAACTCCTGCACCAGTTACAGAAGAGTTGACCAGAATCAAAGCCCCTGAATTAAAGGGTCTGAAGATTATTGGAAAAATAGATACAGACAAATTTAAAGAAAAAGAAGCGCCTAAAAAGCCTACTGATAAAAAGCTTGTCGTCACTCCAGGTACAACCAATATGAGTGATGCTGATAAGAAGAAGAGAAAGAGAAAGAGAAAGAAAATCGATACTAAAGATTTCTCCAAGGATGCTTCGGGAGCTCCTGCTGCAGCAAGACCTAGATTGGTTAGAGGACCAAAGAAAGTCGAAGTAGTTAAAGAAGTCACACAGAAAGAGATAGAGGACAAGATCAAGAATACCATGGCTCGCTTGAACATGGGTAAGAAGAATGTCCGTCAAAAAATTCGTAGAGACAAACGCGATGAAATGCGTGAATCTCGCGAACAGCGTGAAGCCAGTGAGATAACCAATGTCATACAATTAACAGAATTCGTGACCGTATCTGAGCTTTCCAGCTTATTGGATGTGCCAGTAACAGATGTGATCATGACTTGTATGAATATGGGAATCATCGTTTCCATCAATCAGAGACTTGATGCTGAAGTTATAGAAATCCTTGCAGAAGAATTCAATGCTAAAATAGAATTTATCTCTGCAGAAGAAGAGAAGTTAGATGAGGAGGTTGAGATAGATGATCCAAAAGATCTCAAGCCAAGAGCTCCAATCGTTGCTGTAATGGGACACGTAGATCATGGTAAGACCTCATTGTTGGATTATATCAGAAAAGCCAATGTCGTATCTGGTGAAGCTGGAGGTATCACTCAGCATATCGGAGCTTATGAAGTCAATGTAGGCGCTCAGAATAAAAAAATTACCTTCCTTGATACACCTGGTCACGAAGCCTTTACAGCGATGCGTGCCAGAGGAGCGAAAGTAACTGACGTAGCCGTAATTATAGTCGCAGCTGATGATAAGATCATGCCTCAAACAAAAGAGGCGATATCCCACGCACAAGCAGCAAACGTACCCATGGTATTTGCCATCAACAAAATAGATAAAGCAGGAGCAGATCCTGAAAGAATCAAAAATGAACTTTCTCAAATGAATCTCCTCGTCGATAGCTGGGGAGGTAAATATTCATCTCAAGAGATTTCAGCAAAATCTGGTACTGGAATAGATGCCCTTTTAGAAAAAATATTGTTAGAAGCTGAAGTTCTCGAACTTAAAGCCAATCCAAATAGACTTGCTCTCGGAACAGTAATCGAAGCATCATTAGATAAAGGTCGAGGTTATGTAACCAAATTGCTGGTTCAAAATGGAACACTTAAGATGGGTGATGTCATGATCGCAGGAGAGAATTCAGGTCGTGTCAAAGCGATGTTCAATGAACGTGGTCAAAAGTTAAAAGAAGCTGGTCCATCAGCACCAGTTTTAGTCTTAGGTCTCACAGGAGCTCCTACTGCAGGAGAGAAGTTCAAGGTCATGGAAGATGAAGCAGAAGCAAGACAGTTAGCTACCAAGAGATCACAGATCTCTAGAGAGCAAACAACTAGAGCCTCTAAGCGTATTTCCCTCGACGAGATCGGAAGAAGGCTAGCTTTGGGCAATTTTAAAGAATTGCGCTTGATTATCAAAGGAGACGTGGATGGATCCGTAGAAGCCTTGGCAGATAGTTTGATCAAATTGTCCATTGAGACGATCCAAGTCACTGTCATTCACAAAGCTGTGGGACAAATCATTGAGTCCGATATTCTCCTTGCCTCTGCTTCGGAAGCGATAGTCATTGGATTCCAAGTGCGACCATCCGTTTCTGCAAGAGCTTTAGCTGAAAAAGAAGGCGTAGAGATCAAGACATACTCTATCATCTATGAAGCCATAGACGAGATCAAACTTGCGATGGAGGGAATGCTTGAACCAACCAAAGAAGAAGAAATAGTAGGTACTGTCGAAGTGCGAGAAGTATACAAGATTCCAAAGATTGGTACTGTCGCAGGAGGTATCGTCACAAGTGGAAAAATCATCAGAAACAATCTTATTCGCGTCATCCGCGAAGGTATTGTTGTCTATCCAAACAAAGAAGGCGGCAGTGCAGAACTCGCCTCATTGAAGCGCTTCAAAGATGATGTCAAAGAAGTGAAGAACAATATGGAATGCGGTATAGCAGTCAAGAACTACAATGACCTCAGAGTAGGTGATATCATCGAAGCTTATGAGATTACTGAGGTGAAGCAGAAGTTGAAGTAAGGGAGAGAGTGTTGTTGTTCTTTACGTATTTCTTAATTCTCAGTGAACTCAATCTACGAACTAGTGCCTAGTTAAACTTTGCAATACTTTACAAGGTTTAGATGAAATTGAATTGGATAGACTATTTTCGAACCAGCGCCCAGTTAAGAACGATTATTCATTCTTCATTTTATCAATTTCTTTTTGAACTTCTTCTATTAATTGTTGCTCTGTAGGTAAGTAAAGTTGGTATTTGCTGGCTATAATATTGTTGCTATTTTCAGGAAGTGTAATTTTCACAACGGCATCGTTTTTGTCGGTACACAATAAGATACCAATGCTTGGGTTTTCATGTTCTTGCTTTTCAAATCTATCATAGTAGTTTACATACATTTGCATTTGCCCTATATTTTCGTGGGTGAGTTTGGTGGTTTTTATTTCTATGATTACAAAGCATTGTAGCAGTCTATTATAAAATACTAAATCTATAAAAAACTCATCACCATCAAGATGTATTCTTTTTTGCCTTGCAACAAAACTAAATCCATTTCCAAGCTCTAAGATAAAATCTTGCAGATGTGTGATGATGGCTGTTTCAAAATCTTTTTCGTAATAGGCTGTTTCTCTACGCAAACCCAAAAACTCTAATACCATTGGATCTTTTATGATTTCTTTTGCATCAGTAGGCATTTTTTCTTCTTTGGCTACTGCCAGTACAGATTGTAGATCGTTGCTCAATAAAAGACGTTCAAATAATTGGCTATTTACTTGGCGTTCTAGCTGCCTTGCATTCCAATTGTTCTTTTCGGTTTCTGCTATATAAAAATCTCTTTTGTCTTGATTATCAATGCGAATTAAAGTCCGGTAATGTGTCCAACTGAATTGTGAACGCAGTGCGTTCACAATTGGAAACGTCCTATAAAACTGCCTAAATAAAATTAGCTGACGGTACGAAAACCCTGTGCCATATTGAGGTTCAAGGGCATTAGCTAAAGATTTTATAAGAAACTCTCCATATTCAGCCCGTTCTTTGCCTTGCTGTTCTTCCTCAATTATAACTTTGCCTATTTGCCAATACATCAATACCCTTTCGGTATCTACACTGCGAATAGCCCTTGCTTGAGCATTCGCTATTATACTTTGGATTTGGTTTAGAATATTCTTGTCTACATTCATTTATATTACTTTAGGATATAACAATTTTTTTCTCTATTGATGAAGTATCTTTTTCACTTGCCAAATTATCA
>Ga0138256_10000394_pt1 | contig 48349 bp, 39 predicted proteins | sample KNB2016incub_MG_FD_105486 | JGI IMG/M metagenome (GOLD analysis project Ga0138256, IMG submission 105486) | Active sludge microbial communities from wastewater in Klosterneuburg, Austria - KNB2014incub_MG | ecosystem: Engineered > WWTP > Activated sludge > Unclassified | place: Austria...
CTTCGAGGGTGGTGGTGTCTATGCTGAAGTTGGCCTTCGCTTCCACGCGCGCCGTCTCCTGGCTGATGTGCGCCGGGCCTCCCGCAGTACTGCGGGACACTTCGCGTTGCAACTTGTGTACGATAAGCGATGCGCCTGCGCCCAACGCGAACTCGCGGACGATGTTGACCAGGCTTGTGGACGCATCCGTGGAGACGTGCTCGAAGATGAGCTCGCCCTTCACACCGTCGTCCACGAGCACCAGATCGCGCGGCTGGATCAGTTGACCACCACCGCTGGTGAAGTGCAGCACATGCACCGGCCGCTCCAACTCGCAGCCTTCCATCAGATGCAGGAAGAGGCCATCGGTCGGCGCGGCGGTGTTCATCGCGCTGAACAGGCGGTCCTTCACCGGAGTGATGGGCACGTAGCGTTGCGCGAATTCCGGCGAGGCCATCAACTCGCTCATGAAGCCGATGCGGACACCGTTGATCGGTAGCAGTTCGTCGGACAGCTCCTTGCGGAACATGCCGTTCACGAAGACGAGCCGCAGCGTTGGGAAAGGAAGGCGCTCCGGAAGTTCGACCGCCACGTCCGCAACAGGTGCGGCGTAGTTCCTGCTGAAGAGCTTTCCGACACGTGTGTACTTCCAAGCCTCGGTCTTGATCGTGGGAATGGGCAACGCGTGCACATTGTCCAAGGCCCCGCTCGCGCCCGGCCATTCCGAGGCTTCAAGCAACGGAAGCACGCTCGCTTTCGGGTCCGTGGCGGTCATCGTGCTCATCACGCGTGCTCCTTCACCCAGTCGTAGCCCCTCTCTTCAAGTTCCAGCGCCAGTTCTTTCGGGCCGCTCTTGATGATGCGGCCGTCGGCCATCACATGCACGAAGTCGGGCACGATGTGGTCCAGCAGGCGCTGGTAGTGCGTCACCACGATGAAGGCGTTGTCCTTCGAGCGCAGCTTGTTCACGCCGCCTGCCACGATCCGCAGCGCGTCGATGTCGAGGCCGCTGTCGGTCTCATCCAGGATGCCGAGCTTGGGTTCGAGCATCGCCATCTGGAAGATCTCGTTCCGCTTCTTCTCGCCTCCGCTGAAGCCCACGTTGAGGTTGCGGTTCATCAGGTCGGCGTCCATTTCCACCAGCTTGGCGCGTTCGCGCACGAGCGTGAGAAAATCCTTGCCGCCGAGTTCTTCCTTGCCGTTCGCTTTACGCGTCTCGTTCAGCGCTGTGCGCAGGAAGTTCAGGTTGCTCACGCCGGGGATCTCCACCGGATACTGGAAGGCGAGGAAGATGCCTTTCCAGGCGCGCTCTTCAGGAGCGAGTTCCAACAGGTCTTCGCCTTGGTAGCTCACAGAGCCGCTGGTCACTTCATATTCCTCGCGCCCGGCGAGCACATTGGCCAGGGTGCTCTTGCCGGATCCGTTCGGGCCCATGATGGCGTGGACCTCGCCGGCCTTCACCTCCAGGTTCAGTCCCTTCAGGATGTCCTTGCCCTCGATGCGGGCGTGCAGATTCTTGATGCGCAGCATGCTGGTAGGTGGCAAACCCTTGTTTGGAACCGGTCCAGATAAGGGCCTCAAAGGTACGCCAGCAGGGTGAGGCGGCAATGGGATCAGATAACCGCCGCGCGGCACTCCAGGCCTCACTGCCGCAGGAAAGCGAAGGGCACGATGGCCCTCCCCTTCCGCTCGCGCCAGGTGGCATACCCCGCCGCCGCGATGGCCCCCACGGTATTGGCGATCATATCGGCTGGATCGGTTCGGCGGCCGAGGGCTTCCAGGCCCTGCATGAACTCGGTGGCCACGCCGTAGAGCACGCTGATGACGATGCCCCAGAACAGGTAGCGCACCGGTTGGTCGGCCGTACGGAAGGCCTGGGCCAGGAGCAAGGACAGGATGAAGAACATGCCCGCATGCACCAGCTTATCCAGGTCCAGCAGGGAGAACCAGTCCCACTCGGGCAGGCCGCGAGCGGGGATGAGGCAGAGGCCGAGGATGACGGCGGCCCACAGCAGCGCCCAGCGCAGGTGACGCAGCATGCGCCGATCAGCCCAGCAGGGCCTTGTACTGCTCAGCGGTCAGTAGCCCGGCCAGTTGGGCGGGGTCGCTGGGCTTGATGCGAACCATCCATCCCGCGCCATAGGGATCCTTGTTCACGGCGGCGGGATCGTCGGCCAGGGCGGGGTTCACCTTGAGCACGGTGCCCTTCACCGGCATGAAGAGGTCGCTCACCGTCTTCACCGCCTCTACGGTGCCGAACACCGCGTGCTGGTCCACCTCCTGCCCCTCGGTACCGATGTCCACGAAGACGATGTCCCCCAGTTCGCCCTGGGCGAAATCGGTAATGCCCGCGACGGCCTCATCGCCCTCGATGCGGATCCATTCGTGGTCCTTGGTGTACTTGAGGTCGGCCGGGATGTTCATCGTGTTCGTGGCGTGTATGTCCGTGGGCGGCGAAAGTAGTCTTCGGCGCCGATGGGTCCTCAAGGACACGGCCACAGGACCACCTATTGCGGCGCGAGGGTGAAGCGGAGGCTGATGCCGAAGTTGGTGTTGGCGCTGGGGAAGGTGGTGCTGATCACCGGCTTGTTGATGACGCGCTCGTAGAAGGCGCGCACGTTGAGCCGCTGGTCGATCACGTAGTCGGCGCTGGCCTTGATGGAGATGATGTCCTGGCCGGCGGTGACGGTGTTCTGCTTCTGCTCGATCTTGCGGATGACGGTATTGTTCTGGCGCCAGCTGAGGTCCACGCGCAGGTTGAGGTCGCTCTTGGGCCGTTTGCCGGCGATGATCACAGGGAACTTCACATCCTTGAACCGGTATCCGGTGCCGAAGACGAATTCCTTGCCGCGCACTTCCGTGATCTGGTTGTTGGCCAGGCTGAGGCTCAGGTTGCGGTCGCGGTTGTACTCGAACTTGGCCAGCAGGCTGTTCTGCAGGGTGGCGTCGAAGTTGATGAAGGGGCGCATCACCTCGGCGATGGTGACGGTGGAGATCTGGCGCTCGGGGATGAAGTTGCCCTGGATGTCCGTGGTGTCGCGCCCCGGCTGGTAGTAGAGGTTGGTCTGGTAACCGCCGATGCTGAAGACGCTGCGGTAGCTGTGGTTGACGGTGAACGTGCGGAAGACCTTCTTGAAGAGTTCCAGCTTGGTGAGGCCGTCGTAAGTGACGTCCCAGTTGGGCGCGGGCAGCATCTTCAGGGGGTTCAGCTTCACGCTGTTGGGGTCCTTGCCGGTGTATGCGGCGATGAAGGCGGGAATGATCACGTCCTGGTGCGTGGCGCCGTAGCCGTGCCAGTAGGAACTGTCCTCGGGCAGGCCGCCGGGCAGGTAGGAATCCTCGTTCACGCCGCCGAGCCGGGCGCTCACCGTTTCGCGGTAGGCCAGCAGGTTGGCGAAGAGCTGGTTCATGTGGTTCTCGTCGTCCTTGGCGAAGGTGGTGGGCCAGTTGAACATGCTCACGCTGAAGGCGCCCATGTCGCGGGGGCTGTCGTTCACGTAAGCGCCGCTGCCGGGCACGTCGCCCTCTCGCCAGCGGAAGAAGGAGGAGCGGTTGTCCGTGCTGGTGCGGTTGGCGCTCACGTCGATGCGCATGCCCTTGAAGGGTTCCAGATTGACCCGTGCGGTGATGTTCTCGGCGCGATTGCTGGTGTAAGGGGTGAAGATGCTCTCGTTCTTCACGAGCCAGTCGTTGGCGGCGGCGCGGGTGGCGAAATCGCGCACCACGTCGCCGCTGAGGTCGGTGTTCTGCTCGCCGAGGATGAAGCCGAAGCCCGGGGCGCCGAAGCCGCGGTCCATACCGATCACGTTGGGGCCGCGCGCCCATCCCGGCAGCAGGGTACCGTTGTTCTGGCTGTAGGTGATGTTGCCCGTGCGCACGGCCATCAGCACGCGCATCAGCCCGGCCAGGGGGTCGATCTTCCGGTCGCCGTCCTTCTTCTTGTCCTTGTCCTTGTCCTCCTCCTTCCCTTCGTCCTTGCCCTTGGCGCCGCCCTTGCCCTTGTCGGCCGGTTTCTTGCCGCCGCCCTTGGCCTTGTCGTTGATCTTCTTGAGGTATTTTATCTTGTTGTACAGGTTCACGAAGTTGAGCTGGCCGTTCACGCTGATGGTGCGCGAGTTCTGGATGGTATTGCCGATGCTGTCCTGGGTGAGCGGCGCGCGGTCCCACTTGTAGGCGGCGCCGTAGCTGGTGTTCACCGTGATCCAGTCGGTGAGCGGCAGCTTGTCCAGCGGCAGGGTGTAGGTCACGTTCACATTGTGGTCGTACTGCGTGGGCAGGCCGAATTTGCCGATGCTCTGCAGCACGCTGTCCTTCCACAGCTCGTAGTTGGGCTTGTCCTTGGTGTTCACGCGGCCCGGTGGCTCGCCCACGATGGAGTTGCGGTTGGCGTTGAAGTCCACCTTCAGGTTCTTGGTGAGCTCATAGCGGAAGCCGTACTGGGTGCTCCAGGTGAAGGTCTTGTTGTAGGTGGGCACGGGCGGCAGGCCCTCCAGGTCGGGGTTGGCGCGCACCAGGCGCTCCAGGTACGTGCGGTCTATCGCGGTGCGTGCGGTGAGTTGCTTGAAGCCGAGGTTCACGTTGAAGTCCTTGACCAGCTTCATCCACTTGCTCTTGCCGATGAAGCCCACGTTCTCGAAGGGCTTGATCGGGATGGGCTTGGGGTTGTGCTGCCAGGCGAGCGAGCCCCGATAGATCCGGGTGTTCTCGTAGGCCGTGGTCACATCGTGGTATTCCTGGTCGCTGTAGGCATAGCTCAGACTCAGGTTCTCCACGTCCCAGAAATGCTCCTTGGGCGGGCCGCTCTTGCCGCCTTCCTTGCCATCACCGCCTTTGCCGCCGCCCGAGCCGCGTTCCTTGTGCACATTGGTCACGTTGATGCTGCGGCGGCGTGTGTAAGTGCGCAGTTGCTTGAGCCGCTCCTTGCGCTGCTCGCGGGTGAGGGCGCGTGTGGCGTCGCCCCATTCGATGTCGGGGTTGAGCGGATCGAACTGCGGGTTGACGATCTGCTCGCTGTAGCCCAGGTAGAGGGGCACCTTCACGCCGCTTTCCTCGGGCAGGAATTTGCCCATCTCCAGGTTGGCGCTCACGTCCACGCCGTACCGGGTGTCGCGCTGGCGCTCGCTCACGCGCTTGTCGATGCTGCCCCAGTAGGGCGTGCTGTAGTTGCCCGCCACGCTCAGGTTGCCCAGGTCGGCCAGGGTGGTGTTCACGCGGGCCAGCGCCGCCCAGCCGCCATGCTGGTCGAAATCGGTGAGCCGCAACTCGTTCACCCATACCTCGGCGCACTGGTTGAGGCCGTCATCCGCGCGCCATGGATTGGTCTCGGCCCCGTCCTTGGCCGGGTTGCGGATGCCTACCATGATGGTGGTCATGCGGCTGAGGTTGGGATTGCCCTTCACGGTGATCCGGCGGTCGCCGTCGAACACGGTGTAGCGCAGGTTCACCGCCGCGTTGGCCTGGTTGCGTTCGATCTTCACGTCGTTGAGGCGCGCGAACTCGATGATCATGTCGTTGGCCTCGGGCCACACGCTGTAGGGATCATTGTTGCCGAAGGGCGAGGGCTTCACGGGCACTTCGTACTCGTAGTAGTTCTGGTCGAAATCGTTGCCGATGCGCAGGAAGACGCTGATGTCGCCGTACTCCAGCGGATCGGCCGGGTCGCGGGTCTCGGCGTGGACGAACATGCGCATCTTCTTGTAGCTGCGGATGTCGAAGCTCACGTTACGGAAGGCGGCGCGCGAGTCCCCGTCGCGCAGGCCGCACACCTGCAGCTGCAGCGATTGCTCGTTGAGGTTGCGCAGGTTGGCGCTGCTCACGTCCGTCTCCTTGTTGATGCCCGGGGGGAGCACGTAGTTGATGGGGGTTCGGCGGCCGTTCTCCTCGATGTTCACGGCGGCCACGTTGAACTGCGTGGGCTCGGGATCACCACCGGGCACCTCGCCGGGCGATTCGAGGCTCTGGGTGTACTTGCGCCATTCGCCGCGGATGAACTCCAGGCGCGCGAACCGGAGGGTGGCCTGCTGCTGCCAGCCGCGCATCATCAGGCGCATGAAGCGGATGCTGCGGAAGTCCTGGATGCCGCCCACCGTCTTCTCGGGCTGGCGGACGGGGATCTTGAACTGGTACCAGTACACGGCGCGCGACCCGTCCTGGCTGCGCCCCTCGATGCGGTCAGTGATGAAGTTCTGGCCCACCACCATGTCCTGCGGACGCAGGCTCACCTTGTACTGGAAGTAGCTTTCCGTCTCGGCCAGGTTCTGGTCCTGGTTGATGTCCTCGGTACTGGGCAGGGTGGTCTGCTGCGTGGGGTAGTCCTCGGGGCTGTCCTCGTCGCTGATCGAGTTGCCCTCGGGCCCGTTGAACCACTTGTAGCGGCGCAGGATGCCGAAGGGCTGGCCGGAACCGCCGCTGTCGTAGTCGCCGCCGCGGAAGAAATGATACCTGTCGCCGCTGGGGTCCTGACCGATGGAGTCGCGGCGGGCGGGGTTGGCGGAGACGATGCCGTTGATGGCCGAGAGGTAGGCGGTGTTCTCGGGGAAATCCTGCTCGCTGGGTATGCCGAGGTTGGCCGTGCCGTCCCGCAGCCCGTCCAGCCCCGCGTCCTGCCGGGCGTACGAGTTGTTGTCGTTGATGGCGAAGGCGTTCACCACGCTCTGGGTGGTGGGCACGAAGCCCCAGTCGGTGGGGGCCGTGGTGCTGGCCTGATCGGTCTCGTTGCTGGGCAGGCCGTTCTCGAAGCTCTTGTGCCCGTCGCGCAGCACGTCCTCGCTGATGTTGCCGAGGTTGATGTAGAATTCGCCGCCGGTGATGTTCTGCGAGTCCTCGTTGCTGGCGGGCTCGCCGTTGCTGTTGGAGGTGTTCTGGCTGAAGGGGTCCATCAGCCAGAACTGGATGGTCTCGATGTTGCTGAGCTCGAAATCGGTGGTGGTGATCCGCCGCGTGATGCCCGCCCAGTTGTCCTCGGGGGCCGACAGGTAGCCCTCGGGGGTCCAGTCCGAGGGATCGTCGTTGAAATTGTACGGGCCGCGCTCGCTCGGATAATACGTCAGATCGAGTACCGGGATGTTGGGCGGCGTGCCCGTGGGGAGCTGACGGTTCGGGAAGACCTCGGCCTCCAGGATCTGGCGCGTCTGGTTAAGCCGGTCGTCGCCATCGGGCAGGGGCGGCTTCAGGCTGTTGTCGCGGAAGAAGATGGGGTCCACCACGTACCAGGAGAGTTGGGCGCGCCGGAAGCCGTTGGGCCTGCCGAACACATCGCCCTCCGGCCACAGGTCGGGCTGGCCCTGCGGGGTGGCCGCGTGGAACCACTGGGCCTGCTGGCGCATGTCGATGGTGCTCACGCTGCCCTCGAAGTCGTCGATATAGCTGGTGCCCATGTTGCCGATGGCGCGGCTGTGGCCGGGGATCAGGTAGGCTCCCTCGATGCTGGCGTCCACCTTGCTCGGCTCCTTGCTGGCGTAGAAGGGCAGCCGGTCCACCAGCTTGGTGATCAGGTTGCTCTCGGTCTTCCAGTTGGCGTCCAGCCCCACGATGGTGTTCGCGATGGGTTCGTCGCCCACGTTCACCTTCTGGGTAAGCGGGCGCTCGTACAGGGTCATGGCCGTGGCGCCGATAACGAGGTCCTTGCTCACCTTGTAATCCAGCCGCACACCGCCCAGCGTGCGCTGCTGGATACTGAACAAGGAGTTGCTTTCCAAGGAGATGTTGATGGGGGTGCCGCTCTCCAGGATGCCCTGGTTGAGGATCTTCACGCGGCCCAGGTTATAGTCCACCGTGTAGTCCTGGCCCTCCACCAGCCGTACACCCCCGGCCGTCACGTTCACCGAACCCTGAGGGATATTCACCGAGTTGAGGCTGATGACGTCGCTGCTGGCGCTCTTGTAGCTGCCCCGCAGGCGGAAGCGGTTGAGTTCGGGAATGTTCTGCGCGGCGGTCTTGGTGCTGTCGTACAACTGCTGGTACACGATGTTGCGCCGGATCTGCTCGGTGTTCTCCGGGCTCTCCTGCAGCCTGCGGTCCAGGTAGCTGCCGAAAGGCTCCAGCACGGGGAAGAAGATGCGGCCGTTCTGGGTGTTGATGGTGCCGCCGGTGGTGGCCGCGCCGTCGAGGAAGTCGAACCAGCCATCGGGGTTGGGTGCGTTCTGCGGGTCCAACCGGTCCAGACCCAGCGCCTGGATCACGGGAACGGTTGCCAGCGGCGGGCGCGGGATGTAGTTGATATCGACCCCTGTGGTGGGGTTGTTGTACACCAGGTCCAGCCGGAAATTCTCCCGGTTCACCTGGAAGGCCCCCAGGGAGTACACGTTCTTCATCATCAGGTCCCACAGCGGTATGCGCGGGTTGGTGATGGTGGCCTTCAGCAGGCGCAGGATAAGGGCCTTGCTCTGGTCGGTGACGTCGGAGCCGAACTGGCCCACCTGGTGGGTCACGCCGTCCAGCGTGTACTGGTAGGCCACCATGAGCACCTCGTCGTTGTTGAGGTTCTGGTTCAGGCCGATGAAACCGAGGCGCTCGTTAAGGGTGTACTCGTTGGGCGAGAGCATGCGCGCGCTCTCGAGCTTCTCGTAATGGCGGCTGGCCAGATAGCCACCGCTCTGCAGGAAGGCGGTGGCGTTGCCGAAGTTGTTGCCCGGCCCCCCGGGACCGGTCATGATGCCGAAGAGCGTGTTGGACCCGTTGTCGGCCAGGTTGCCGGGGCCGTCCATCACCTCGCCCGGCAGGTCACCGCTGAAGTGCCCGGCCGTGATGGCGGCCGGGCTGCCGTCCTCGCCCAGGTCGGTGAAGCCCACGATGTTGCGGTTCTGCTCATAATCGAACCGGGTGTTGGTGATCCACACCTCGATGCGGGTGATATTGATGCCGCTGTTCACCAGGGGCAGGGTGCGCAGGGCGTTCTCGTAGTTGTCGCGGAAGTAGTTGCTGAGGAAAAAATACTTGTTCGCCTCGTACTCGTCGGCCTTGATGTCGAAGTTGGTGGTCTGCGCGCCACCGGCCACCTGCACGTTGCGCCGCTGGCCCTTCTCCTGGCTGAAGATGGCCGTGGCGGTGAGCCGCCCGAAGCGCAGTTCGGTCTTCACCCCGAAGAGGCTCTGGCTGCCCTGGATAAGCTGGCCGCTGAGGGGCAGGCTCACGTTGCCCGCCTCCAGTTTCTGGATGATCTGGTCCTCATCACCCACGTAGTTCAGCTTCACCTGGTTCTCGAAATCGAAGGTGGCCTCGGTGTTGTAGCTGGTGTTGATCTTGAGCGCCTCGCCGATGTTGCCGGTAAGGTTGAGCTGGATGCGCTGGTCGAAGTTGAAGGTGGTGATCTTGCGCTGTTCCACCGGTATGCGCGGGTTCTCCGTCTTGCTGATGTTGAGCCCGAAGGTGATCTCCGCGCTGCCCTGCGGCCGTATGTCGATGTTGCAGCCGCGGAAGATGCGGCAGAACAGTTCGCTCTTCACGGCGATGGACTTGATGAGGGGATTGTTCGTCTCGCGCTCGGCGTTCTCCTTGTTCTTCTCCGCCCAGTACGTTTTCATGCTGTTCTGCATGTCGTAGTTGAGGTACTCGTCCAGCGACATGCTCATCGGCGGGCGGTACTGGATGTTGTCGCCGATGGTGCTCTGCATGATGTACTGCCCGGTGACGGGGTCGTACACCACCTCGTTGGTCACGTTCTCCGGCGGCGCCAGGTCGATGGTGCCGGTGTTGGTGTTGCCGGGATCCGGCGGGTCCACGATCGGGTAGGGGAGGTCGATCTCCGGGCTGTCCACCTGCTGCGTGGTGCTCCAGGTGGAGATAAACTCATCGGCCCAGCCCGCCACGCTCGGCGCGGTGGAGCCCATGGCCCCGTCGGCGGCCCGCAATGCCTCGGCGCCCAATGCCCACATGGCCAGCAGGGCCAGCAGACGCGGCCCCCAAGTGAGCAGGGCATGGATCAGGTGCGGATGCGCTGGGTGCACGGGAACGGTGTTCAGAGATTCTTCAGCGCGGTCCTGATCAATTCTTCCAGCGGGGGCGGATCGCCTTCATGCCCGGCCAGCACCTTTTGCAGCGCACGCTCGGCCTTGGCCCGGTCAAGCCCCAGCGAGACCAGTGCCGATAACGCTTCGGCCCGGAGCGTATTGCCCCCGCCCCCCGCCACGGCCAGCACGCGCTCCACGGGCTCGTCACTGAGCTTGCCGCGCAACTCGCCCACGATGCGCTGCGCCAGTTTGGGTCCGATGCCCTTCACGCTCTTGAGCGTTCCCTCCTCGCCGTTCAGGATCGCCACGCGCAACTCGTCCGCGCGCCGCGCCCCCAGAATGGCCAGGCCGAGCGTGGCGCTCACGCCCTGCACACCGATCAGCTGCCTGAACATGTGGCGTTCCTCCGTGTTGATGAATCCGAAGAGCTTGTGCTCGCTCTGCCCGCTGCGGACGTCCACACTGACGGCGTAGTGGATGAACAGTTTGCACGGCCCGCGCCCGGGCAGGTCCTCGCAGGTGCTCGCGGTGATATGCACCAAGTAGCCCACGCCGTGGCAATCCACCACGGCATGGCCCGGCGCTTTCTCCGCGATCTCGCCGCGCAAGCTGTCGATCATCCCTGACCCTCCGTCAGTTCTTTGCTCCGTAAGAAGGGGAGTAGCGTCTCTTCGATGGCGTGGGGTTCAGGGTGGCGCCCTCCCCGCAGGGGAAGGGGATTTTCGGAAAGGGGCGCCAAAATAGGGTGCTTCCTCATGCGCGCATGTGCCCCTGTGTTCATGATCTCCGGAAAGACCGGTCAAACCACCCATCCTCCGTCGGAAATACCCATGTTCGCGCGGCCCATGAGCACTGAGCGCATGGGCACACGGGCACATGAACATCGTGTTCTTCACGGGGGCCGGGATCAGCGCCGAGAGCGGTATCCGCACCTTCAGGGACAGTGACGGGCTGTGGGAAGAACACCGTGTGGAGGACGTGGCCACGCCGGAAGCCTTCGCCCGCGACCCCGGGCTGGTGCTGCACTTCTACAACCTGCGCCGCGCCCAGGTGCTGAATGCGGAACCCAACGCCGCACACCGGGCCATCGCGGAACTGGACCAGCACCGGAACGCCCAGGAGCACCGGCCATATACCGTGCATGTGGTGACGCAGAACGTGGACGACCTGCACGAGCGGGCAGGCAGCACGCGGGTGCTGCACCTGCACGGGGAGATCCGCCAGGCGCGCAGCACCAAGGACCCGCGCATCGTGCTGCCGATCAACGGCCCGTCACTTGACTTGGGCGATCGCTGCCCTTTGGGATCCCAACTGCGGCCGCACATCGTGTGGTTCGGGGAGGATGTACCCCTGCTGCCCGAGGCCGCTGCCATCGTGGAGCAGGCCGACGTGCTGGTGGTCGTGGGCTCATCGCTCCAGGTGTACCCGGCGGCGGGGCTCATCCTGCACGCACGGCGGGACTGCCCGATCCACGTGGTGGATCCCGGCCCGGCCAACACCGGCCTCAACCGCGTGCGGCACTGGAAGGAAAAGGCCAGTTCGGGCGTACCCGAACTGGCCCGGATGCTGATCGCGGCGTACGGTCAATGACCGGCAACGACCACGCGCCGAGAGGCCAACACCTCGCCTTCACTCAGCAGGGTAGCTATCCAGACGCCGGGCGTTAGTTCACCGGCCCGCAGATCCACGCGGCGTGTGCCCTGAGGAAGCGCCCGGCGAAGGGCCATGCGGCCGGTGGCATCGCGCAGCACCAGTTCCTCATGGCCGGTCCATGTGGCCAGGCTGATGTCCATGTTCATGGCACCGTCCAGCGAAGGGTTCGGGTGCGCGCTGAAGGCACTCACCACGTCCGTGCGCTCGGGCAGCCCGGCGCCCTCGGCGATCTCGAAATCGATGCGCACCCACACGCTGTCCGTGGTATCGGCCACATCGTACCATACGAAGAGGAAGGACGAATTGCCGGTGATCCCCTGGGGCATCACATCGGCATAGAAACCGTTGAACTGGATGCCGGGCTGCAGCACATAGGGATCGATGGCGTACCACAGCGGGTGCGTGCCCGCTGCGGCGGGGATCCAGCAATCATACCAGCAGAAGTAGTTCTGCGTGCCCGCAGGCGCCTCCAACTCGTACCGCTTGACGCCCACTTCGGTACTGGCCGAGGCGTTGAGCACAACGGGCAATTGCTGCGACACGATACCCTCGGATGGCTGGCCGTACTTCACCACCGTGCTACCGTTCACCAGTGGACCCTCATCGGGCAGGTAGATGTTGAGCAACTGGGCCTGCGCGGCGGGCGCAAGGAGCAAGGCGGCAAAGGCGAGGGTCGTGGTCGTTCTCATGCGTGCGTATTCATTCGTGTTCGGCCCGGGGCTCCGGGCGGTAAGGCAAAGGTACGCGGCCTGTTCGGCCCAGGGCATGCCGGAAGTACCCCATTAGCTTTCCAAGCCCACCCCCATCAATGCGGGTTGAACACCGCATGTTGACTATGTTCGCACTCCACGACACCGCATAGCACGGTACGCGTGGAGAACACCTCGACAAGACCAACCGACCAAAACCGAAAGCACATGACGATAAGAACTCTACTCACAAGCGCGGCCGTCTCCACAGGCTTGATCGCAGGCGCGCAGAACCAGGCGTGGACGGCCACGGACATCAATGGCAACACGGTGGACATCGCCGCTCTCGTGAACAGCGGCAAGACCGTGCTCGTGGACATCAGCGCGCACTGGTGCGGTCCCTGCTGGGCCTGGCACAACACCCACATCATGAACAAGCTCTACCATGATTTCGGCCCGGAAGGCACCGGGGACCTGGAGATCATCTGGGTGGACGGTGATGCGGCGAGTTCCATGGCGCTGCTCCAGGGCGGAAGCGGGTCCCAGGGCGACTGGCTGGCCGATATGCCCTTCACGGCGATCGGGCCCAATGGCCAAGGCAATACCTTGGCGAACATCTACGACATCGACGCTTACCCCACCCTGTTCATGCACTGCCCCGGTAGCACTGCGGGGGTCGAGATCGCCCGCGAAGCCACTTGGGAGGATTTCTTGGCCAGCTGGAAGAACATGTGCCCGGTCGCCTTCAACAACGGCGCCATCGATGGCCACCTGCTCGAGCTGGAGAACGGTGAGGTCTGCCCCGGCGAACACCCCTTCGCCGACGTGTTCAATCAAGGTACCGGTGCCCTCACCAGCGCAACGCTTGAACTCACCCAGGACGGTAACGTGGTGGAGACCAAGCAATGGACCGGCTCCATCGCTCCCTTCCAGCACAGCATCGTTGATTTCGAGACCACGGCGGTCACGGGCACCGAAGAGTTCGGCATCAATCTGATCGTTGCCAACGACGTCAACCCCGCAGGCAACACGGAGGAGGCTACCTACTCACTGGCCCCCGATGCGCCGGTTTCGCTGGTATCCCTGCAGTTGAAGACAGACAACTACGGTTCGGAGACCACGTGGAAGCTCTTCGACAGCAACGGCGGCGTGGTGGCACAGGACCCCCCCGGCAACTACGGCAACAACACCGTGTACACCTACGACTGGGTGCTGGACCCCAACGAGTGCTACACTTTCAAGATCTATGACCAGTACGGCGATGGCATCTGCTGCTCCTATGGCAACGGCTACTACCGCCTGCGCAACACATACGGTACGGCCGACAATTTCATCACCGGCGGGCAGTTCGGCGGTGAAGAAGGCCGCGGCTTCGTCACCCCGTCCTTCGTGGGCATCGAGGACCAAACCAACGCCAACGGTTTCCGCGTGTGGCCGAACCCCACCACCGGCCTCCTGAACATGGAGTTCGATGAGAGCACCACCGCCACCGTGGACGTGTTCAACGTGCTGGGCGAGCGCGTGATGACGAGCACGTTCAACACCAGCGGCATCCGCGTAATGGACCTCGGCGCATTGAACAACGGCATGTACTACATGAGCGTGATGGCCAACGGCCGCACCCTCACCGAGCGCATTACCCTGAGCAAATAAGCCGCTTGGTGACCTGCCCCAGAAAAGCCGGTGGTGCCTTCCGCGCCACCGGCTTTTTCTGGCCCGGTCTTCGCCATATGCCACCCCTCCAAAGAGCCCCGATGAAACACCTCATTACCGCCCTCCTTCTCGCCATTCCCGCACTCCTCTCCGCCCAGAGCGGCAAGCTCCCCGCCGTCATGGTGGAAACCCTGGACGGCAAGAAGGTGAACGCCGCCAGCTGGAGCAACAACGGCAAGCCCATGATCATCAACTTCTGGGCAACCTGGTGCGCGCCGTGCAAGCGCGAACTGAACACGATCTCCGAGAAATACGCCGATTGGCAGAAGCAGACCGGCGTGAAGCTCATCGCCGTGAGCATCGACGATGCCCGCAGCGTGAACCGTGTGGCCCCTTACGTGAATGGGCAGGATTGGGACTACGAGGTGGTGAAGGACCCCAACGGTGACCTGAAGCGCGCGTTGAACGTGAACAACGTGCCGCACACCTTCCTGGTGGACGGCAAAGGCGAGATCGTGTGGCAGCACAACAACTACGAGCCCGGCGACGAGAACGAGCTGTTCCAGAAGGTGAAGGAACTGGCGGGCAAGTAGGATCCCGAGGATGCTTTACGGAGGGCCGTGGCCAGGTGCCATGGCCCTCCGTATTTTCACGCCCCTTCCGCGCACCCTCCGCCGATGACCCTACGAAAAGCACCGTACGCACGGATCCTTCTCCCTTTGTGCGCCCTGCTGCCCGCAACCGCCGCACGCGCCCAGCTCCTCGGCGGCGAGGTGCATGGCAATTTCAGCATGGACGGCCAGTACTACAACGACGACGAGGCCATCGGCGCGCAGGCGCCCCCGCAGACCTGGGGCCTCAACTCCTGGGGCAATGTGAACTACGCCAGCACCAATGGCCTGTTCAAGGCGGGCCTTCGATTCGAGGCGTATGAACCCGCCCTGCTGGGCTATCCCGCCGGCCAGGCATACCGGGGCAGTGGTATCGGCTACCGGTACGTCACCTTCGCGAAATACGGCCTGGAGGTCACTGCGGGCAACTTCTATGAACAATTCGGCCAGGGACTGTCCTTCCGCAGCTATGAGGAGCGCTACCTGGGTGTGGACAACGCCATGGACGGTGTGCGCCTCAAATTCATGCCGGACACCGGCATCTACCTCAAGGGCTTCATCGGCCAGCAGCGTTTCGGCTTCGAGAGCGGTACCACCAAACTGAACGCCGGCCAGGGCATCGTGCGCGGGTTCGATGCGGAAGTGTCCCTGGTCGAGGCTTGGCCCCGCTGCTTCCCCAAATGGGTGGACAAGGGCCACAACCTCGTCCTCGGCGGCAGTTTCGTGAGCAAGTACCAGAGCGACAACAACAGCCAGCTGGAACTGCCCGAGAACGTGGGCACCTGGGCCGGCCGCCTCAATTATACCAATCCCAAGTGGAACGTGTACGCGGAGTACGCCCACAAGATCAACGACCCCAACGGCAGCAATGGCTTCATCTACAAGGACGGCGAGGCGCTGCTGCTGAACGCCACATACAGCGTCAAGGGCCTCGGTGTGAGCGTAGGTGCGCACAGCTACGACAACATGGTGTTCCAGAGCGACCGTGCGGCCCCCTCGCTCTTCGACCTCAACATCAACTTCCTGCCCACGCTGGCCAAGCAGCACACTTACAACCTGGCCGCCACGCTGTACCCCTACGCCACGCAGCCCAATGGTGAGGTGAGCTACCAGGGCGAGGTGTTCTACAAGTTCAAGAAGGGCAGCACCTTGGGAGGCGCGCGCGGCATGAAGCTGGCCGTTAACTGGTGCGGCGCCTGGAGCCTGGACAGCACCGCCCTGCCCAACGACACCGTGCGCCTGCACGGCTACCGCAACAACAGCCTGTTCAGCCCCGGCGGGCGCAAGTATTTCCAGGACCTGAACATCGAGCTGCGCAAGAAGCTGAGCGACCGCTTCGAACTGGCCCTCACCTGGATCAACCTCTTCTTCGACATCGCCCAAGTGCAGGGCAAGCCGGGCCATCCCGCCATCTACGGGGACATCGTCGTGGTGGAAGGGCTCTACAACCTCAGCGAGCGCAACTCCCTCCGTTTCGAGCTGCAACACCTGAACACCCGGCAGGAGAAGGGCAACTGGGCCACGGCGGTCGCCGAACTTACCTTCAGTCCGCACTGGTTCGTGGCCGCCATGGACCAGTATAATTACGGTGGTGCGGTCGACAGCGATGAGATCCACTACCCCATCGTCAGCGCCGGCTACATCCGTGGCGCCAACCGCTTCAGCATGAGCTACGGCCGCCAGCGCGCCGGCATCTTCTGCGTAGGCGGCGTGTGCCGTGTGGTACCCGCCGCCAATGGCCTCACCCTGTCCGTTACCAGCACCTTCTGACCATGCGCGCCCGATCCGCCCCGGTCCCTTCCCTACTCACCATCGCGGCTTTCGCCATCGGCGTGCAGTTCTTGGCATCATGCGACTACGTAGAGAACCCCTTGGGCGATACCGATGGCCCCGGGCCACCAGAGGTCGATGGGGTGCCCCGCCGCGTGTTGCTTGAGAAATTCACCGGGCATACCTGCCCCAACTGCCCAGAAGGAGAGGTGATCGCTAACGAGTTGCTGGACCAGTACGGCAGCGACCTGCTCATCCTCACAAGCATCCACCAAGGCCACTTCGCCGACCTTGATCCGCCCGAGTACGACACCGATTTCACCACCCCCGCTGGCAACGATTATGGGACCATCTTCACTCCGCCGTCCTACCCGCAAGGCATGGTGGACCGCCGTCGTGTGAACAACGCGTGGACCTTTAGCCGCAACGCATGGGGCGACCGTGTGGGGGAGGTGATCGGGCAGAGCGCCCAAGTGGACGTGGTCATCACCGCCGCTGAAGCGAACGGCGGAACGATCAGCACAGCTGTGAAGGTGAAACTGCTGGAAGAACTGGACCCGGTTGAATACAGCCTTACGGTATACCTGCAGGAAAGCGGCATTGTGGATTATCAGACCGATCAGAACGCCAGCCCGCCCGATGTACCGGACTACATGCACAACCATGTGCTGCGGGGTGCGCTCAACGGCTCATGGGGCCAACCTTTCGCCGTAGCTGATCTGGCTGTAGGCGACTCGGTCACGGTGGAGCTCACCAGCCTGGCCATCCCCTCCAACGTGCTGAATATCAGCAACTGCGAGCTGGTGGCCTACCTGTACCGTAACGACACGTACGAGATCCTTCAGGTGCATGCGCACCACGTGGAGTGACCGCTCGCGGTCGGTGACATACGGATCCCCGGACACAGCCCGTTCTCCTTCGAAGTATCCGCCTCGGCCGGCCCATGGTTGAAAAGTCCGCCCCCCCTGTACCGTACATCTTTCGGGAAATGGACTTACCTTCATCCGGCTTTTGCGGAACCCCTTCCCCTTACACTTCCCCTCTCCCGGGAAAAAACGACGAAATGTGATGATGGATCAGGGCAGGAAGATGATGGAGCTCAGCAAGCAGGTGCTCCAGAAGGTGAGCTTCGATAGCCGCCTTTTCAAGAAGGAACTGGTGAAGGCCCGCCGTTGGTTGGGCCAGCATGATCAATTGCTCCTCAAGGCCTGGTGCCTCGCCACCTTCGGCCATCAGTACCGCGATACGATCCAGGAGGTGTTCAGGCAGAGCCTGCGCAGCTGAATCCTTACTGCTGGGGCCCCTCCGCGCGAAGAGACCCGCTGATGAAGTCCAGATTGCGGCGCAACCCTCCGTATTTCGTGCGCTTCACGGCACTGATGCTGAAAAGCTCCTCGAAGAGCAGTTCGGTCATGCCGTGCCACTCGTCGCGCGAGAGGTCCATGAGGGCGTCCGGGGGTGAGAACTCCGGCTCGTTGTGGGGTTTGCTGAAGCGGTTCCAAGGGCACACATCCTGGCAGATGTCACAGCCGAAGACACGGTCCGCGAAGCGCCCCTTCATCTCCTGGGGTATGGCGCCCTTCAGCTCGATGGTGAAGTAGCTGATGCATTTGCTGCCGTCCACCTGGTAGGGCGCTATGATGGCCTCCGTGGGGCAGGCGTCGATGCAGCGGCGGCAGGTACCACAATGGTCAGTGGCGGGCGCGTCCGGCTCCAGTTCCAGGTCGGTGATCAGCTCGCACAGGAAGAAGAAGGAGCCCGTCCCTTGGCGGATCACGTTGCTGTGCTTCCCCACCCAGCCTGTACCAGCGCGTTGCGCCCACGCCTTCTCCAGCACCGGTCCGCTGTCCACGAAAGCCCGCAGGGCCACGTCGCCGAAACGCTCCGTGATGAAGGCCATCAGCGGCTTCAGGCGCCGCTTCAGCACCTTGTGGTAGTCGCGGCCGTACGCGTAGGTGCTCAACTTGGGGGCCGCCGGGTCCGTCTGCCTCACCGGGGTGTGGTAGTTGTACGTCAGGCTGATCACGCTCTTCGCGCCAGGAACCAATTTCCGTGGATCCAGGCGCATGTCGAAGTGGTTGGCCATCCAGCCCATCTCCCCGTGGCGGCCTTCGCGCAACCAGCGCTCCAGGCGCGGGGCCTCCTCCTCCAGGAAACCGGCCCGCGCCACGCCGCAGGCCAGGAAACCGAGGCGGTGGGCCTCGGCCTTCAGCAGGGCGGCCTTCTCGCGGGGGGTGAGCATGGGCAGGCAAGGTACAGGGCCTGAAAGACCGCCTGCTCCACGTTCACATGACCGATCTTCTGGGAAGCGTACAGCCGCCGGAGGCGGATGGGCTTACGGGCACTCGCTACAAGCGAGCGCCGTATCCTTCAATAACCCTCGCGCAATACCCGCGCGCCGGTTGGGTGAGCCCGGTGCTTACCCATTCTTCCTGCGCTGCAGCTCATGGACATCAAGCAGGTCCTTCGGACGGGCGCTCCGCATCCTGCTGTTGATGAGGTCGTCGAGGCCGAGTACCCGATACCGGGCCAAAGGGATACCCCCGGCCTCACCGAACTCGCAACGCACCCATGCCTCGTCGAATGTGCATCCGGGATCGAAACGCGTGATCAGCTCGATCTCCTGGCCGGGCGAGATCTTGATGGAGATGTTCTGCTCGGCGCGCAGCACGTTTTCCGGCAGCTCATCCGCCGCGTAGCCCATACCGCGCAGTATCGCCAGCAGCCGCTCGAAGTTCGCCGGCTCCGGCTCGATCCACAGGTCCAGGTCGGCGGAGTGGCGCTTGTACCCGTGATGGTTCACGGCGGCACCGCCCACCATGATCACCCGCAGACCGTGCCGTTGCGCACCAGCGAGGAACTCATTCACCTCGGCCTCGAACTCCATGGCGTTCCGGTCCGATAATGAAATTGCCCTTCGCCTCGCCCAACTCTTCCGGCGAGGGCGGGTTCCGCTCGATGTCGCGCAGATAGAGCACGAACCGCTCCCCCGGCGACAGCGACATGAACTCGCGTTCGCGGCGGGCGTTGTTCTCCTCCTTGGTCCCGAAACGGATATCGGACTTGCGCGGAGTGGGCATGGCACGAAGAGAGACCGCGCACAGGGGCTGTTCCGCCCGCCGAAGAACCTATGGCTTCAGCCCCACCAGCTTGCCGTCCTTCATCACCCACACCTTGGTGCCGTGCATCTTGGCGACGCGGCGGGCCTCCTTGGCGGCGCGTTTCAGGGCGTGGGTCACGGATGCTACGAACTCGTCCGCTTCGGTCTTCTGTTTCACCTTGCTCATGGAAGCCGTTGGATCAGGATCGGCGTGGTTCCGGAGTTCTCGCACATGGTCTACATGCTGGCCAATGGGCGGTAATACGCCTCGAAATTACGTAAGCCTCTTCCGTATCGTCGGCGGACATCATCGTCGGGCACATGATGACCACCCTGCTTTACACGAAGCGCCACACGTTTGATCGCGAGTTCAGGGCTTTCCAAGCGAAGAAAAACGATCTCGATCCGATAGCCCAGCGCCTTCATTCCCTTCAGCCGGTCCACGTACGTGAGGCCGCTCAATGTGCTCTCCAACGCGAAGGACTCCTTGGCGGATGTCAGGCGGTCCAGCTCTTCGAGCAGGATACGCCCGGCCCCGCAGGCCGCACGCTCCGGCTTCAACGGCGAAAGACCGGCCGCGATGGAATCGGCGTTGATGAAATTGACGATGCCCGCATCCTGAAGGAGATAGATCTACGCGAACGTCGCTTTTCCGGCACCGTTGGGACCGGCGATGATGATGCAACGGGGCTTGCGATCCTTCACGCGGATGCGGTTGTCTTTTTCACGCCCTTCGCGCCTCGCCACCAGATGAAGGCCAGCAGAGCGCCATGTGCCACGAGAAGGCATGCTCCAAAGAAGAGGAACACGAGCGAACTCCCGCCCGCCCCGTCGAACAGCAGCCCACGGAAGGTCCAGCAGGAATATCCGAGGAAAGCGGCCCAGTGGGCCCACGTGCCGTTGAGCGAGCGCCGTTTCGCGCTCCATATCATCAGCACGAGCAGGAATGATACATACCCAACGACCAGCAGCCTGTTCTCGCCATGGACGGCCCAGAATTCGCGGAACCTGTCCATGACGGATCAGGCAACACCCGACTTTCTGCCGTGTTGTTCGCCCACCATCTCTTTCACCGCCGCTACGAGCGCTGCGTCGTCGAAACCGCATTCGGCGTACAATTCCTTCTGGCTGCCGTGCTCGATCCAGCGGTCGGGCATGCCAAGGCGCCGCACGTGGGCCTGGTAGCCGTGGTCGGCCATGAACTCCAGCACGGCGCTGCCCATGCCGCCCTGGATGCAGCCGTCCTCGATGGTGACCATGTGCTTGAACTTGCCGAAAACCTCGTGCAGCAGCAGTTCATCGAGCGGCTTCACAAAGCGCATGTCGTAGTGGGCCACACTGTAGCCCTCGGCTTGCAGTGCGTCGATGCCCTTGGCGGCGATGTTGCCGATATGCCCGATGCTCAATACGGCGATATCGGTACCGCTGCGCAGGCGGCGGCCGGTGCCCACCAGGATCTCCTTGAAGGGCGTCTTCCACTCGGTCATAACGCCCTCGCCGCGCGGATAGCGGATGCTGAAGGGGCCCTGATCCGGCAGTTGCGCGGTGTACATCAGATCGCGCAGCTCCTCCTCGTTCATGGGTGCGCTCACCACCATGTTGGGCACGCAGCGGAAGTACGCGAGATCGAAGGCGCCATGGTGCGTGGGGCCATCGGCGCCGGCGAGGCCGCCGCGATCGAGGCAGAAGACCACGTTGAGCTTCTGCAGGGCCACATCGTGCAGCACCTGGTCGTAGGCGCGCTGCATGAAGCTGCTGTAGATGTTGCAGAACGGCACCATGCCCTGCGTAGCGAGGCCCGCGCTGAAGGTGACGGCGTGCTGCTCGGCGATGCCCACGTCGAAAGCGCGGTCCGGCATGGCCTTCATCATGATGTTGAGCGAGGAGCCGGTGGGCATGGCGGGCGTGATGCCCACGATGCGCGGGTTCTTCTCGGCCAGTTCCACGATGCTGTGGCCGAACACGTCCTGGTAGCGCGGCGGCTGCGGGCTCTTGGGCACCACCTTGATGATCTCGCCGGTCTCCCTGTTGAACAGGCCGGGGGCGTGCCACACGGTAGCATTTCCCGCTTCAGCGGGCGCGTAGCCCTTGCCCTTCAGGGTGAGGATATGCAGGATCTTGGGGCCGGGGATGTCCTTGAGGTCGCGCAGCACCTTCACCAAGCGCTCAACGTCGTGGCCGTCCACCGGGCCGAAGTAGCGGAAGTTGAGGCTCTCGAAGAGATTGCTCTGTTTGAGCAGCGCGCTCTTCACGGCGTTCTCCACCTTCTGGGCGATGGCCTGCGCGTTGGGACCGAACTTGCTGATCTTGCCCAGGAGCTTCCACACCTCGTCCTTCACCTTGTTATAGGTGTGGCTGGTGGCGATGTCGGTGAGGTACTCCTTGAGCGCACCCACATTAGGGTCGATGCTCATGCAGTTGTCGTTGAGCACCACGAGCATGTCGGTACCCGCGCCGCCAGCGTGGTTGAGGGCCTCGAAGGCCATGCCGGCCGTCATGGCACCGTCGCCGATCACGGCCACGGTCTGGCGGTCCTTCTCGCCTTTCAGCTTGCTGGCCACGGCCATGCCGAGCGCACCGCCGATGCTGGTGCTGCTGTGCCCCACGCCGAAGGTATCATATTCGCTTTCGCCGCGCTTGGGGAAGCCGCTGATGCCCTTGTGGATCCGGTTGGTGTGGAATACCTCGCGGCGGCCGGTGAGGATCTTGTGCCCGTAGGCCTGGTGCCCAACATCCCACACCAGCTGGTCGTACGGCGTGTTGAGGACGTAGTGCAGCGCCACCGTCAGCTCCACCACGCCGAGGCTGGCGCCGAAGTGCCCGCCTTTCACGCTCACCACGTCGATGATGAAGTCGCGCAACTCACGGCATACCTGTTCGAGCTGCTCCTCCGGCACCTGGCGCAGGTCGGCAGGCAGATGGATGCGCCCCAGTAACGGGTAGGCGGGCGCGGTCGGGCTCATCGGCATGTTACGGGAGGATGAACAAAGGTAGGGATGGGCGGTGAGATGATCGGGCGGGCCATACCGGGTGACGAACGCGCGTTGACGCCGATCAGTGCCTTGCGCACGGATCCGGCATCATCTTCGCAATGTGCATCGTGTAAACCCGCAGACATGAAACGCTGGACCCATTTCCCGATCGCCCTAGCCCTCGCCTTGCCCATGGCGGCGCAGGATGCCGCGCGCGACAGCACCGGCCTTCCCGGCGACCATTTCAACCTGGAAGGCGCGCTCGACCTCTTCAAGCGCAACCTCGACATGGAGGGCTTCGAAAAGGAACTGAACACCGATAGCAACCGCGTGAACAACCTGGACCTCGACGGCAACGGCGAGATCGACTACGTGCGTGTGGAAACGCAGCGCGACGGCAACGCGGCCTACGTGGTGCTGAAAGTGGCCGTTAGCGCCACCGAAAGCCAGGACGTGGCGGTGATCGCCATCGAGAAGACCGGCGAGGAGAGCGCCATCCTGCAGATCATCGGCGATGAGGCGCTCTATGGTACCAATGCGATCGTGGAGCCCTATGCCGAAGAGCAGGGCATGGCCCCGTCCAAAGGCCCGTCAGCCCTTGAACTGCGCGGCTTCTTCGTCACCGTGAACTGCTGGTACTGGGAGCCCATCCCCTGGTTCTTCAGCGCGCGCTGGTACCCCTACGCCTCGCCTTGGTACTGGGGATACTACCCGCCGTGGTGGAGCCCATGGCGCCCGTACGGCTGGCACACCTGGTACGGCTGGTGGGGCTACCACGACCACTGGTACCGCCCGTGGAACAGCTGCCGTGTGGAGGCCGCGCAAGGGCTCTACATGCCGCGCCGCGCGCAAAGCGCCATCGTGCGCGACCGATACCGCGATGCGCACGACCGGTACGCGAAAGATCCCACCCGCCAGAAACCCCGCCCGGGGTTGACCGATGGCGTTCGGCAGGAACGGCCCGCGAAGGATGGCGTGCAACAGCGGCCCGTGTCCCCGGACCGCCCACAACCGGGCAGGGAGCCGGCGGTGCGCCCGTCCCAACCTGGCAAAGCGCCTGCGACCCGCCCGGGCAAACAGCCCGGCAAGCAGCCCACGGTAACACCGGGTAAACAGCCCAGGCAGCCGCAGGTAAAACCCGCGCGCAAACCGGGGAACCACGGCACGCGGCCCGCACCGCGACCGGCACCGCGGCCCGGCCGGGGCGGCAGATAGCTCCTTGGGCAACGCTTGGGCGGGGTCTTCGGTCCTCATACCGAAGACCCTTTCCCATGCGCTATCCGCTCTGCCCGCTCGTCGCCCTGTTTCCGGCAGCCCTGGCCGCACAACAACCCGACTGGCTGGTCTCCTGGCCGGTGGATTGGAACTTGAACCCGGACATGCCCGCGCACGTGCTGGCTGCCTCGCCCAACGGGAACATCATGAGCGCACGTCCGACGCTCGGCCTGTTCAGTTACGGGAGCGATCTCTTCGGCGGCCTGTCCGTTGAACGGCTCGAACCTGGTACCGGGCAGCCGCTCTGGTCCTGCACCCTCCTGGATTCGGTCTGCGCCGAAAGCGGGGCCGTGGATGCGGAGGGGAACGTTTATGTCGCCGGCCGCTTCATGGGCGCGCTCGTGCTCTGCGATGGATCCATCATGAGCGCCGGCCCCGGCTTCCTCAACGACGACCTATTCCTGATCAAGTTCTCCCCGGAAGGCCTGATACTCTGGTCACGTAATATTTCTTCCGTGGTATCGCAAGGAGCCAGCGTTCCGGTGCTCGCGATCGGCCCCGACGGAGCCCTGTGGTATGGCACCACCGACTTCATCCTCTCCCGCTTCGCGAAGGTGGATGAGCAGGGCAACGACGTGGAGGAGCGCTTCATCGACGGCGGCAAGACCCTCGGCGGCCTCGCCTTCGACAGCAGCGGCGCCATGTACGTGAGCGGCGCGTGCGATCAGAACACATTTTCCTTCGGCGGCCTCAACCCCACGCTGCCGGACGATTTTTACCTGATGTTCCTGGCGCGGTTCCGGCCGGATGGCACCGGGCACTGGGCCACGTTCGCGCACGACATCACCTTCCAGAAACCGGCGATCACCGTGGACGGACAGGCCCACGTGACCATCGCCGGCAGTTCATTTGATACCCTGAGCTGGGGGGGCCTCCACTTCAACGGCCCGGATTGGGGCACCGCCACCTTCGTTGCCCAGGCCGACAGCACGGGGCAATTCATCTGGGGCGCCGAGTCCGACCCAGCGGGCGGATCGATCGACGGCGACCTGAACCCGGCCGCACGCCACTGCATCGCGTCCGACGGCATGGACAACGTGTATGTCAGCGGTACCCTGCGCGGCCTCGTGGATTGGGGAGCCGGTGTGGTGTGCGATGGGGAGGAACTCACGGAACGCACGCAGACGCTGGCGGCCTTCAGCAGCAACGGCAGCCCTTTGTGGGCGGCCACCAGCGAACCCGGAACCCCCTTCCTCCACACGATGAACGTGGCAGCATTGAGCGATGGCACCGTCTACTTCAGCGCACATGTCAATGGCCAGTTCGACTTCGAGCCCCATTCCATCAACGCGGGCGGTGAACAGGCCTGTGTGATCGGGAGGATCTCGGTGCCCATGGCGGTCGCTGCGGTCTCCGGCCTTCCGGACTTCACCGCGTGCCCATCGGTCTTCCAGGATGCGCTGCGGCTGGTACCTGCCCCGGGGGCTTCCGCACGTGTGCGTGCCTTCGACCCCAGCGGCCGGCTCGTGTACGATGGGGCCTATGCCGATCGCCTCGGGGCCTCCTGGGCGCCCGGCGCGTACACGGTGGAGGTAAGCGATGCCGGAGCGCACGCGAGGCTCCGTGTGCTGAAGCGGTGATCAGCCCTTCCGCAGGAACGCGTCCCAGCCCTGCGCGCGCAGATCATGCTGCCCGCCCTGCTTGTCGATGAGCGCGTACCCGCTGTTCCTGTCCGTCATGTGCCCGATCACGGTGAGGCTCGGGTTGCCCTTCACCTTGTCGTAATCGCCCTGCGCGATGGTGAACAGCAGCTCGTAGTCCTCGCCGCCGTTGAGCGCACAGGTGCTGGGGTCCAGGTTGAAGTCGCGGGCGGTCTGATGGGTGCCGGGATCGATCGGTATCTTATCGTCGTGTATGCGTGCGCCGAGGCCTGAGCTGCGCGCGATGTGGATGGTCTCGCTGGCCAGTCCGTCGCTCACGTCGATCATGGCGGTGGGCCGCACGTCCAGCTTCTTCAGCAGGGCGATGATATCGCGCCGCGCTTCAGGCTTCAACTGGCGTTCGAGTATGTAATCGTGCCCTTCGAGGTCGGGCTGCGCACTGGTCTCCTTGAACACGGCCTTCTCGCGCTCCAGCACCTGCAGGCCCATGTAAGCACCGCCGAGGTCGCCGCTCACCACCAGCAGGTCGTTCTCCTTGGCGCCGTTGCGGTACGTGACATCCTCCTTCTTCGCCGCGCCGATGGCCGTTACGCTGATCACCAGCCCGCTCGTGCTGCTGCACGTATCGCCGCCCACCAGGTCCACGCCGTAGTTCTTGCAGGCCAGTAGCATGCCTTCGTACAGCTCGTCAATGGCCTCCACCGGGAACCGGTTGCTGAGGGCCAGCGCCACCGTCACCTGCCGGGGCTCGGCGTTCATGGCGTACACATCACTGAGGTTCACCACGACGGCCTTGTAGCCCAGGTGCTTCAGCGGCACATAGCCCAGGTCGAAGTGGACACCCTCCACAAGCATATCAGTGGTGACCACCTGATACAGGCCGTTTCCCCCTGAGCCCGCCGAAGGGTCGATCACGGCGGCATCATCGCCGATACCCTTCACGGAAGAGGCGTTCGCCAACCGCACGCGCGAGGCGATGCGCTCGATCAGGCCGAATTCGCCGAGAGCTGAGAGTTCGGTACGGGAAACTGCTTCGGACATGACACGTGGTGAAGTGGACCGGCCGCGAAGCTACCGCGCTCGCGCACGGACCCGTCCGCCGATCGCTCAACCCCTCACATCGCCTGCGGACGGACCATCCGCGGTATCAGCAGCGCGATCAATGCCCGGGTGCGCTGGTCCCGGCCTTCAGCGGTGAGGTGGTAGACCGTATCGAAGAAGAGGCTGTCGGGCAGCACCATTTCCTGCGGACGTCCTGCTACCCGCACATCGAGATCCCGTTCGAGGTCCGCTCCAAGCAGACCGATCGCGATGCTGTCCTTCTGGTACACCGACGCTGGATAGCAGGGAAAAGTGCAGAGAACCTGAACGCCCCGCTCAGCCGCTTCGCGCCCGAGGTCATTGATCGCGCCGATCCCTTCCCAATACCTGTACTCGAGCGGTTCTGTTCCGGAGAGGTCCACGTGGTCCACACGTCCCAGGTGAGCGATCATATCACCCTGCGCGTTGAATCCGGACCGGGCATACACCGTGTTGAGCAGGGTGATGCGCTCGGGTTCGTCGCCGGTGATCAACCGCTTGAACAGGCGCTGCCTGCCCAACAGGAAGTGCTCCAGCCCTTCTATCGGCCCCTGCCGGTAGTAGGCTGCGGCGGGAGGAAACGACCGTATGGTGGCGCGGATGAGCGCATCATCGCCGTCCGCCTCCAGAAAATATTCCGGGCATATAAGTACCACATCACCTGCCCGCATCACCGCCCGCAATTCGTTCAGCATGAACGACAGGCCGAGGCCGGCATGCAGACCCAGGTTGATCACGGGCCGGCCAGTGGCCTCGGCGATGGCCCGGCTGTCCACTCCGAACGCGAGATTGGAACCGCCCACGAGGAGCACGCGCGGCCCTTCGGCCCGTTCCAGCATCGCATGCTTGTCGATGATGGCGGCCATGTAGTCCGACGTGGTCCCCTTCCGGGTGTCCAGCAGGCCCAGCGCAAGGGTGGCAAGAGCCACGATACCCGTGAAGAGGGCCATCCGCAGGGTGAAGCGTCGCAGACCGTTGTCCATCAGAACTGGAAATAGATGAACTGCTGCTCCTTCCCGGCGAAGAACAGTATGCACGCGAGCAGCAGCAGGTACGCCGCCCATCGCATCCAGGCGGCCCGCAGCGCGTTGCCCATACCGGCCAGCGCGTACGGGCCTTCACGACCGGCCCACTCCACGGCCATGAACGCGGCGATGCCTGCGAAAAGCGCGGAGGGTCGCACGTCGGGGATGGTGAACAATGATGCACTCAGCATGTCGTGAACATAGCTGAACGCCGCACCGATGCTCGGGGCACGGAAGAAGATCCACGCGAACACGGTGAGGGCGAAGGTGAGCGCCATCGCCACCGCTTCGCGTGGCGTGGGCAGAAGGCGCCCACGCGCCACGATGTCCAGGTGCTCCCGGTTGGCACCGCGCACGACGGAAGGCATGATGTACAAGGCGTTCAGGAAGCCCCAGGCCAGGAAGGTCCAGTTGGCGCCGTGCCAGAAACCGCTTACCAGGAAAATGATGAAGGTGTTGCGCACCTTCTTCCACCGGCCAGCGCGGCTGCCGCCCAGTGGTATGTAGAGGTAGTCCCTGAACCAGGTGGACAACGAGATGTGCCAGCGCCGCCAGAACTCCGCGATGTCCCGGCTGAAATAGGGGAACGCGAAGTTGCGCAGGAGTTCAATGCCCAATAGCCGTGCGGTGCCGAGGGCGATGTCGGAATAGCCGGAAAAATCGCAGTAGATCTGGAAAGCGAAGAACACGGCACCGAGCAACAGGGTGCTGCCCGCCCGCCCTTCGGGAGCATTGAAGATCGCGTCGGCGTATCCCGCGCAGGTGTCGGCGATCACCACCTTCTTGAAGAGCCCCCACAAGGCCTGGCGCGCGCCATCCACCGCGTGCGCATAGTTGAACGTGCGGGGCCGCTTGATCTGGGGCAACAGGTGGGTCGCCCGCTCGATCGGGCCGGCCACGAGGAGCGGAAAGAAACTCACGAACAACGCGTACGTCACCAGGTCCCGCTCGGGCGTGATCCGCCGTTTGTAGATGTCGATGACATAGGACAACCCGTGGAAGGTGTAGAACGAGATGCCCACGGGAAGCACCACGTTGAGGGTGCAGGGGTCGGCCTTGAGCCCCAGCCCGGCCAGCCCCTCGGCGAAGGAGACGGCGAAGAAGTCATAGTACTTGAATACCCCGAGGAAGCCGAGGTTGACCGAGACGCTCAGCCAGAACCAGGCCCGGCGCACCCGTTCATCAGTGGCCGCACCCACACGCAGGCCCGTGTAGTGGTCCAGGAGGGTGGAGAACAGCAGCAGCCCGAGGAATCGCGGGTCCCAGCAGGCGTAAAAGAAGCAGCTCGCCAGCAGCAGCAGCAGGTTCTGCGCCCGCAGGTACCGTTGCGGCACGGCCCAGTACAAGGCGAAAACCACCGGAAAGAACAGCGCGAAACCGATGGAATTGAACAGCATGCCCGGCGAGGAAAGGTGCGGACGTGCGCGGCGGCCCAGAAACACGGAATCGCGCCCGGCGCAGCGCACAGCGCGGCGAAGATGCGGGATCGCCCCCAGCCGGGCGCCATGCTCCGGAACGCCCGACCACCGTACCTTTGAGGCCCGTTTAGAACAGTTCTAAAGGCGATCAAGACCCCTCCTCCGCCAAGGCTACGGCGGGCAACGAATGATCAAGGTTTCCGAACCCGCGAAGGCGGAAGTCACCAAACTCCTTGGGGCCGAAGGCCGCGGACCGAACCATTTCGTACGCGTTGGCGTGAAGGGCGGCGGCTGTTCCGGCCTGATGTACGACCTCGTCTTCGACGACCAGATGAAGGACGGCGACAAGGTTTTTGAGGACAACGGGGTGAAGGTGGTGGTGGACAAGAAGAGCCTGCTCTACCTGCTGGGCACCACGCTCGATTTCAGCGGCGGCCTCAACGGCAAAGGCTTCCAGTTCATCAACCCCAACGCCAGCCGGACCTGCGGGTGCGGGGAGAGCTTCAGCATTTAGAAGATAGCCGCAGAGACGCAAAGACGCAGAGAACCCAAAATGAACACCGGCCGCAGCAGCAGAACGCATTCTCCGCGCCTCTGCGCCTCTGCGGCCAGTATTTGAGCATGGCCCAGGACACCGACGATATCCTCCGCGAGGTCACCTCGAAAGAATATGCCTACGGCTTCGTCACGGACATTGAAAGCGAGAAGGCGGCGAAGGGATTGAACGAGGACATCGTCCGCTTCATCAGCAAGAAGAAGGAAGAGCCCGAGTGGATGCTGGAGTGGCGGCTTGAAGCATTCCGCCTGTGGCAGAGGATGGAGGAGCCCGCGTGGGCGCACGTACACTACCCGAAGATCGACTACCAGAACGCGTATTACTACAGCGCGCCCAAGAAGAAGCCTGCGCTCAACAGCCTCGACGAGGCCGACCCCGAACTGGTAAAGACCTTCGAGAAATTGGGTATTTCACTGGAGGAACAGAAGCGCCTCGCCGGCGTGGCGGTGGATGTGGTGTTCGACAGTGTGAGCGTGAAGACGACCTTCCAAGCCACTTTGAAGGAGAAGGGCATCATCTTCTGCTCGTTCAGCGAAGCGGTGAAGGAGCATCCGGACCTGGTGAAGAAGTACATCGGCAGCGTGGTTCCTCGCACGGACAATTACTTCGCCGCGCTCAACAGTGCCGTGTTCAGCGATGGCAGCTTCTGCTACATCCCGCCGGGCGTGCGCTGCCCCATGGAGCTGAGCACCTACTTCCGCATCAACGAGGCCATGACCGGCCAGTTCGAGCGCACGCTGCTGATCGCCGATGAAGGCGCATACGTGAGCTACCTCGAAGGCTGCACCGCGCCGATCCGCGATGAGCACCAGTTGCACGCGGCCGTGGTGGAACTGGTGGCGCTGAAGGACGCGGAGATCAAGTACAGCACCGTCCAGAACTGGTACCCCGGCGACAAGGATGGCAAGGGCGGCATCTACAACTTCGTCACGAAGCGCGGCCTATGCCTCGGCGATCGCAGCAAGATCAGCTGGACCCAAGTTGAGACCGGCAGCGCGATCACCTGGAAGTACCCGAGTTGTGTGCTCAAGGGCGACTTCAGCACTGGCGAGTTCTACAGCGTGGCGGTGACGAACAATCGCCAGCAGGCCGACACGGGCACCAAGATGACCCACATCGGCAAGGGCACGAAGAGCACGATCGTGAGCAAAGGTATCAGCGCGGGCCTTTCTAACAATAGCTACCGCGGCCTGGTGAAAATAGGACGCGGCGCGAAGGGCGCACGCAACTTCAGCCAGTGCGATTCATTGTTGCTGGGCGACCGCTGCGGTGCGCACACCTTCCCGTACATCGAGAGCGAGAACCCGAGCGCGATGGTTGAGCATGAGGCCACCACCAGCAAGATCGGCGAGGACCAGATCTTCTACCTCAACCAGCGCGGCATCGAAACCGAAAAGGCAGTATCACTTATCGTGAACGGTTACTGCAAGGAGGTGCTGAACCAATTGCCGATGGAGTTCGCGGTGGAGGCGCAGAAGCTGCTGGCGGTGAGTTTGGAGGGCAGCGTGGGCTGATCGCGGTGGATCCGCGCCGAACACCGATCTTTCCCCGCGGATGAACTCCTATCAAGTCCTGATCTTCCTGAGCGGGCTGGTGATCTTCAGCTACCTGTTCGACCTGTTCGCGCGCCGCACCCGCCTGCCATCCGTGCTGATGCTGCTGGCGGTGGGCATCGGCCTGCGTGCGCTCACGGACGAGTGGGGACGTTCGGTGCCACAACTCGATATCATCCTGCCTACGCTTGGCAATGTGGGCCTCATCCTCATCGTGTTCGAGGGGGCCCTGGACCTGGAGTACGCACCCGGCAAACGTCGGCTGATCCGCAAGGCCTTCGGCTCCTCCATCGGCCTGCTGCTGCTCACAACCGCCGCTATCGCCTGGATCCTCCACGAACTCACCGGGGCGGGGCTGCACCAATGCCTGTCCAACGCCGTTCCGCTCAGCGTGATCAGCAGCGCGGTGGCCATCCCCAGCGCCAGCGGGCTCGCCAAAGACGACCGCGAATTCGTGGTGTACGAATCCTCTTTCTCCGACATCCTCGGGATCGTCCTCTTCGACTTCGTCGTCAGCAACGAACGTTTCGATGTGCTCGCCTTCGCCCGCCTGGGCGGCGATCTTCTCGGCGTGGTGCTCTTGAGCGCCCTCTTCTCCCTGGCCCTGCTCTGGCTCGTGGGCCGCATCCAGCACCATGTGAAGTTCTTCCTCATCCTGGCCATCGTTGTGCTGCTGTACGGCGTGGGCAAGATCTTCCACTTCTCCTCGCTCGTTCTGGTGCTGGGCTTCGGCCTCTTTCTGGCCAATGTTCACCAGATGCCGTTCAATTGGATCAGACGCCACTTCGTCTACGAGCGGCTCGACCACGACCTGGAGCAATTCCATTCTCTCTCCCGCGAGAGCGCCTTCCTGATCCGCACCTTCTTCTTCGTGCTCTTCGGCTACAGCGTAGTGGCCAAGGAACTGGTTGACCGTGATGCCGGCATGATCTGCCTGGCGTTGCTGGGGGCCACCTACCTGCTGCGCGCCATCTACCTGAAGACGGCGGTGCGTGGGCCGCTCTCGCCGTTGCTTTTCCTCACGCCGCGCGGCCTGATCAGTATACTCCTCTTCCTTTCCCTGCCCGAAGCGTTCCGGATCCCACAAGTGAACATGCCGCTCCTGTTCATGATCGTGCTGGGCAGCTGCTTGGTCATGGCCATCGGCTTGGTGCTCTCCGGCAAGCCACCGAAGGCTGAAGCGGAGTGATGCGCCTTCGTTGGATCAGCGCGTCGAACCGGATCGACGCGTCCATCGCGAAACCGCTCCATCACATCCGATGAAATGCGAAGGAGGCCTGGTGGATCACCCGGCCAGTACCCGTGCCAGATCCGCTACACCGGCTTTCTGGCACAGGTGGTCGCAGAGCACGTTCAGCGCATTGTCGAAACGGGCCTCATTGATGACGTGCAAGTCGCAAAGCGAGCGGTACGGCAACAGATAATCCCGGTAGGCCGGCATCACATGGTTGTCCCATTGGTAGCGGACATCCGTCGGGCCATAGCCGCGTTCGGCGGCATCGCGTGACAGGCGGCGCTGGAGCTGGACCTCCTCAGTGGCCTCCACAAAGACCTTGAGGTCGAAGAGTTCGCGCACGGGCTCATGGTGCAGCACGAACAAGCCCTCCACGAGGATGACCGGTGCGGGTTCCACCTCAAGCCACTTCGGCTCCAGATCGGGCTGGTTGAAAGTATACTCTTTGCGGTAGATGGGCTCACCACCCGCCAGGGTGCGCAGGTCGGCTGCCAAATGGTCCAGATCGATGCCTTGTGGCAGATCGAAGTTCACCCGTCCGTTCGCGTCCTTCTCCTGCCGCTCGATCGGGTGGTAATAATCGTCCTGGGAGACGAGGCAGACCGTTCCTTGTGGAAGGCGATCGCGCAGCGCGCGGATGAGGGTGGTCTTGCCCGAACCGCTGCCACCGGCAACGCCTACGAGATAGGAACCGCCCTGCGCCATGGGCCGCGAAAGTACCGGACCGGCGGCAATGAGAAAAGCCCTTCCCCCGGGCAGGTGCCGGACCGCTGTTCACAGGTTTTCACTACGCTGGCGCGGGGCGGAACAATTTGGCACGGTGATCGCAAGTTGTTAAGGAGAGAGCCCGAACGACCACACCAACGCACACCACCATGGAACGCTACGAGAAGTTGAAGGAAACGGCGAAACGCCTGATGGCGGCCGGCGACGTGCGGCGCTACCTGCACGCACTGCGACTGATGTATGACCTCCGCGCCCGTACGGTGGCGGTGGCATAACGATATCCAGGCACGGGCGGCCCCGTAAGGCCGTCGTCCTGGTCTGGTCGGAATAGGGACCGACCTGTAGGGACCCGGATGGGACCGGGATGGTTTTGGTGAAGGGCCACGGCGGGCCTCCAGGGATGGGGGTCCGCCGTGGTGTTTTCGGGGGCTGGTATCCGCGCCAGGCAAGGGCTCGGAGATTTTCTTCCATCCCTTGGAACAACGGTCCTCCGTTGCCGTTGAAAGGGCCATGACGAAGAAGGACAAAATAGCCTTCATCAGGAGCAGCAAGCGCAAAACGCATGTATACAACGACCTGCACCGGTTCAGCGACAACCAGCTCAATGAGCTGATCCGCGAGATCGTGCAGGGCCTGGTACGGGAAAGCGAGATCATCGCCAATGCCTATATCAACGGCTACCGTTGAGCACAACGTGAGCGTTCGCCAGGCCTGACAAGGCTGAAGCGACAGGTAACAGGGCCCCCGCGCAAGCCGGGGCTTTGTTACATCCGGCCCATACCTGTTCGCGAGGACGTCCGCGACCGAAGCCATCCGTAATTCCGTCGGAACGAATTACGGATCGCTTCGCCCCGTCCGCTCGTTCCTCGCGGGCGAGGCTCGCGAAACCCTCTACTTGAGCCTCGGCGGCAGGGCCTTCTTCACCGAGCCGTCCTCGTACTCCACCGTTTTCAGCACGCGGCCATCGGTGCCGTACATGGTCATGATGCCATGCAGGCGGCCCTCCTTATAGGTCATTTCCTGCACCACGCGGCCGCGCATATCGTAAACGGTGCATTTGCCGTCCGGGTCGCCGTTCACGAAACCCTGCTCACGCATCTTCACCCCGGCATCATCGAAATAGGTCCACGGGCCGTGGGGCGTATTATTCACGTACATGCCCTCGCTGATGGGGATGCCATGCGTGTTCCAAGCGGTCCAGCGACCGTTCTTCTGGCCGTTCGCGTAGGGGCCCTCCTCGCGCGGCTGGCCGTTCTCATGCCAGAATTTCCATGGGCCGTTCTTGGCGTTACCGGCCCATGTGCCGGTGTACTCAGGCTTGCCATCGGGGTACCAGCCCTGCCAGCGCCCGTCGATGCCGCCCGCCTTGAAGGAGCCGATGTCCTTCTGCTGGCCGTTCTGGAACCAGCTTTTCCACTCGCCCTCCTCCTTGCCCGCCATGTAGTTGCCCTCCTGCAGCTTCTGCCCGTTCTCGAACCAGGTGGTCCACAGGCCATCCTTGGCGCCCGCTCTCCAGGTGCCGCGCTTCCAGTTCTGGCCGCCCTCGTAGTAGTAGACCCATTCACCCTCTTGCTGGCCGGTGGCGAAGAGGCCGGTGGAGCTGAGCTGCCCGTTCTTGTACCAGTATTTCCACAGGCCGTGCTGCTTGTCCGCGCGGAAGTGGCCGAGCATCTCGCGTGTACCGTCCGGCAGGTACCAGGTCCAGGTGCTGTCCTTCAGCCCGGCGGCGTAGAAGCCCGTGGTGTTCTCGGTGCCGTCGGTGTTGAAAACGGTGTACGGCCCGTGGAGTTTGCCCCGGTCGTACACGGCGCTCTTCTCCTTGGTACCATTGACGAAGTACCACGTCCACGCACCGTTGCGCACGCCCGCCACATTGCTCCCTTCCACTTTCGTGTTGCCCGTGGGCCACAGTTCCTTGTACGGCCCGCTCACAACGCCAAGCTTGTAGCCCGTTTCCTCGTGCGGGGCGCCGCTGGGGTAGCGGGTGCGCAAGGTGCCGTCGCCCTTGATCACCGTGGCCGTGCCGGTGCTGTCCCATGCGTCGGTGAGCAGGCACACGCTGTCCTCCCAGAGCTCCTTCATCATCGGCTGGCCGTTCGCGTACCAGTAACTCCAAGGGCCTTCCTTCACGCCCGAGCGGTAACGGCCCTCTTCCATGGGACGGCCGTTGCGCCAGAACGTGCGCATGGTACTGTCCTGTTCGCCGTGATGGATCCAGCCATCGTGCCGCACGGTATCATTGTCGTAGTAGATGACCACGTGGCCGTCGCGCTCCCCGGCCTTGAAATCGGCCACTTCGGCCAGGTGACCGTTCGGCGCATAGAACCGCCATTCGTTCCACTCCCGGCCATTGACGAAGAGGCCCTCGCTGCGCTTCACGGTCTTCTTGCTGTCCCAGTAGTCCACGTAGGGTTGCACACCGGCGGGCAGGTCCTGGGCATGGGCCGTGAGGAGCGTGAAAGAGAGGAGAAGATGGGGGATGCGCATCAGCAAGGAAAAGGAGCGGCACGAAAATAGCCGGGGTGTTCGCGGAGTGCCGCGGTCGTCCTGGTCCAATATCAACGATCCGCACGGTGACCCCGTATGCGCCACACGGTCAGAAGCACTGAAATGAGCATGATCCGGTTGATGATGGAGCACTCCGCCCCGATGCAGGTGGAAAGTTGGGCATTGATGCTTGGCGTGGTGAGCATCCTGCTTCTGCTGGCCTTCGCCTGAGGCATACGGGAACAGGGCTGGCCGCCGCGTGTCTAATTTGGCGCGGCCATGATGAACGCAACTTCCTGGTGGAAACGCGGCAAGGTGCTTCTCGCGCTCGCGGGCGCTGTGCTGCTCTTCGCCGGCTGGAACTCCGCCACGCGGCCCGTCGCGGGTCCACATTCCGAACTGGACCTGCTGATGCTGCGCAACGCGCGCTCCGAGGAGGACGGCCTGTACGTGATGTACAGCCGCTACTTCGCCACGGCGGGCCGCTGCTCCGGCTGCCACGGACACGACACGCTCGCTCTGGCCATGGTGAACGAGGAAGGCACCGACGTGAACGTGGTGGACGACTGGCGCAGCACGATGATGGCCAACAGCGCGCGCGACCCCTTCTTCCGCGCCAAGATGAGCCACGAAGTACTGGTGAACCCGGAGCACCAGACGGCCATCGAGAACAAATGCCTCGGGTGCCACGCCCCGCTCGGCATGCACGAGGAGCGCATGCTGGGCCACCCGCCCTTCACGGCCGCGATGCTCGATACCAGCATCATGGGATACGAGGGCGTGAGCTGCCTGGCCTGCCACATGCAGGACCCGGACAGCGCCGGGCGCTTCTTCTCCGGAGCGTTGCATTTCGATTCGGCCAGCGTTTACGGCCCGTACGCCGACGAGGACATCAACGCGGCGATCATGGAGTTCTTCGTAGGCTTCCGTCCGGGCTTCGGTGCGCACATCGAGGACGGCCGGGTGTGCGCGGGCTGCCACACGCTCATCACGGAGACGCTGGACCTGGAGGGCAACGCCACCGGCGGCGAGTTCGTCGAACAGGCCACCTGGCACGAGTGGAAGAACAGCACCTACCCGGCCGACAGCACGAAGACCTGCCGGGGTTGCCACATGCCGCGCATCAATGACGCCATCATCCTCGCCAGCGAATACGCCTTCCTTCCCGGGCATTCGCCCTTCGGCAAGCACGAGCTGGCGGGCGGCAACACGATGATGCTGCGCCTGATGAAGGAGCACCGCGACGCGCTCGGCATCCCCGCCACCGACGTCCAGTTCGACAGCACCATCGCGCGCAGCCTACGCCTGCTGCACAACAGCGTGGACCTGGATATTGTTCTAGCGGCGCGCGATGCCGATACCGCTTTCGTGGAAGCGCGGCTGGTGAACCTCGCTGGCCACAAATTCCCCAGTGGCTACCCGAGCCGCCGGGCATTCATCCGTGTGTTCGCGCTCGGCGCGCAGGGCGATACGCTGTTCCAGAGCGGCGCGTGGGACGGCACCAACGAACTGTACGGCAACGACCCCGGCCACGAGCCGCACCATGACTTGATCACGGAGGACGGCCAGGTGCAGATCTACGAGATGGTCATGGGCGACGTGAACGGCGACGAGACCACGGTGCTCGAGCGCGCCGCCAGCACCTTGAAGGACAACCGCCTCGTACCGCAGGGCTTCAGCGCCGCGCACTACACGTACGATACCGTCCGCATCGAAGGCGTGCCCGTGGGCGATATCGACTTCAACCATGACGCGCTGGGCATCGAGGGCAATGGCGGCGACATCACGCGCTACCATATCCCGCTGAACGGGTACGTGGGCCCGTTGACGGTGCATGCCCGCATGTACTATCAGCCCGTTCCGCCGCGCTGGAACCAGGAGATGTTCAGCGCGCACAGCGCACGCATCGACAGTTTCCGCACCATGTACGCGAACGCCGACGGCGTGCCCGAGCTGGTGGCCGCCGATTCGCTCTTCGACGACAACACGGGCGTGAATGATACCGACGTTGATGCGGTCCGCGTGTTCCCGAACCCCACGGGCAACGGGCGCGTGACCATCACCGGTGCGGGGCAGGCCGATGTGCGCGTGCATGACGCTGCCGGGCTGCAGGTGCCCTGCGCCACGGAGCACCGGGGCGATGCCCTGCGTCTGCGCCTGCCCGATGCGCCGGGCACGTACCACATCATCGTGCGGAACGGGAATGAACAACGCCTGTTCCGCGTGGTGCGAACGGGCGGCCCATGAGCGGATCGGGTTCGCGCGTCCGCCATCGGCGGATGGGCGAACTGTCCTACAGAACCACGGATGAACACGGATCGACACGGATGAACACGCTGCTTCCGTCGCTGGACGGTTCTCCATATCCGTGTGCATCGGTGTGTATCCGTGGTTCCTTTGGACCGCCTTCCGCCGTGCGGCGGAAGACCTCCTGATCCGATACGTCCCTGCCCGTGACGCTCACCATCGCCTCGCTGCATATCTACCCGGTGAAATCGCTCGGCGGGTTCGGCGTGGCCGAGGCGCGCACCACGGACCGTGGCTTCGCGCACGACCGCCGCTGGATGCTCGTGGACGGCAACGGACGCTTCCTCTCGCAGCGCGAACTACCCGCGATGGCCTGCCTGCATTGCGCGCCTCTGGCGAACGGCTTCCGTGTGACCGACATACGCGGCGGTGGCGCGCTCGATCTTCCGTGGGGCATCACCGAAGGCGCGTCGGTGGACGCGACCGTATGGAACGATACCGTACGCGTGATAGCAACGCCGGAAGAGGCCACCGCCTGGTTCACGCACCGGCTGGGCGCCCCGTGCACCCTCGTGTTCATGCCGGACAGTACGCAGCGCTCGGTAGACCCGGCCTATGCGACGGGTATTACTTCGCTTGGCGACGGCTTTCCATACCTCATTCTATCACAGGCCTCCCTGGATGATCTGAACGGGCGCATCGCTTCCGCTCAGCCACTCACCATGGACCGGTTCCGTCCCAACATCGTGATCGCCGGCGGCAGCGCGTACCAGGAGGACGGCTGGCAGGCGATCACCATCGGCAAGACCGGATTCTCTCTTGTGAAGCCTTGCGCGCGCTGCGCGATACCCACCACCGACCAGAACACGGGCGAGCGCGGTCCTGAGCCCCTGCGCACGCTGGCCGGTTTCCGGCGTGGAACGGCCCGCAACGGGAGTCCGGGTGTCTTCTTCGGGGTGAACGCCATGGCGGAGGCTGGGAGCGTGGTGCGGGTGTTTGATACCGTTCATATTGTATAGGTGGTATTCTCGGCGCTCATTCATGCGGCCCCGGAACGCCGCTGTTCGTCGAAGTCCATATACGAACAATTTTCGGAAGAAAAAACTCGTGGGTTACGTTTCTTCTGTTCCGCTTTGTCGGACATCGGCGAACCTAAAATCCACAGCCATGAGAACGAGCGACGACACGATCGCCATGAACATCGGACGGATACTCCGGTTCGCCTTATCATCCAGCATGTCTTGGTGCACATCAGCGTTGGCGCTGTTGCTGATGCAAAACGCAATGGCACAAACAGGTTGCGAAATGCCACCGCCAACGCCACCGTCGGAAGAACTCGGCCTTGCCTGTGGGCAAACCATCAGTTATGCGCCATTGATCCCCGCACATACACCGATCAAGACGTTGCGGATCGCTTTCCACTTGTTCCAGAATGACGACGGTTCGGGAAATTTTGCACGGATGATCCCGCGCACATGGAATACTTGACCGGGGTCGTCTCCGTCATCAATTACCGCCTGGCCCACCTTGGGCCATTGAATATCGGCAACTCTCCGTTCATAGAAGACTCACGAGTCCAAGTCCAACTGGTCGCCATCTACGAACATCGGAACACAAGCGTCATCGGGGTGCCAGATGCCGACCAGCAATTCGAAACATACGTGGAGCAGGACAACTCGGGATATGATTTGACCTGGTCGGACAAGTATGAGGTGGAGCACATGCTGCTGCCGGGGGCCAATGGGCCTGGCAATTGCTGCGGTGGCAGGACATCTGATATCGGGGAACAGGGCTGGATCCTGTATGCGGGATGGTATGCGCACTACCTGCAAGATGGCCCAACCTCATATAGCTGGACGATTCCGGGACATTTCATTCACGAGCTTGGGCATGCCATGAACCTTTCCCACAACTACATCGGGGCGCCGTATGGCGTGTGTGATTCTTGCCAGGACAACGATGCCATTCCCGGCGGTCCCTGCCCCAGCCAAGGCACGAGCAACAACTATATGGATGTTCGACTTGATACTCCTGGCTCGATAAACGGATATAATGCCAACACCCCCGACCCGGGATTCCCGGCGTGCCAACTCGGGCGGGCACATTACGCACTAGAGGGTTCAGGGGGCAATACTGTTACGATCTGGCGCACGGTGGTGAAGGACTACTGCGCGCATGACCCGAATGAGACCATTACGATATCAGGGACGCACACATGGAACGACAGCAAGAAACTGAAGGGGGACCTGGTCATCACCACGGGCAGCATGTTGACCGTGAAGTGCCGGGTACACATGCCATGGGGAGCAAAGGTTATCGTACAGCCGGGTGCCCGATTGGTCATTGACGAGGGCCATTTCACCAACCTTTGTGACCAATTCTGGTCCGGCATCGAAGTCTGGGGCGACAACACCCACAACCAATCCGGCAATCCCATCCCCACCCACCAGGGCATGCTGGTGCTGAAGAACGGCGCCACCATCGAGCACGCGCGTGAGGCCATCAACCTGATGCAAGGCGGGGTCTGGGGCACTTTTGGCGGCGTGGTGCAGGCCACCGATGCCAATTTCATCAATTGCCGCCGGTCGGCGCAATTCCTCGAATACCAGAACACGTCGTCGGGCGGTGCCCCCATCGCGAACCGCAGCTATTTCAAGCGCTGCCATTTCTATGTGGACGACGACTACCGGGGCGGCGATGATTTCTTCGCGCACACAAGCTTGTGGAAAGTGGACGGCATCCGCTTTATCGCCTGCACCTTCGAGAACCTGCAGACCACGATATCGGAGAGCGCCAAATTGGGGCGGGGTATCGTCTCCTTGGACGCCAGCTACAGCGTGCTGGGCGAGTGCGCGGTGAACCCGCCATGGGTGGGCGGCGTTTGCCCCTCGTACACTCCTACCGTCTTCCGGGGCCTGGACCATGGCATTGATGCCGGCAACCTCGCCACGGCACGGAACTTCACCGTGGACCACTGCCGTTTTGAGGACAATATCTGCGGGGTATACGCCCATGGTGTGGTGGGCTTCAAGGTGAAGAACAGCCGCTTCTTGGTGGGCGGGAATGAGGTGCCGTTGACCGGTGATGTGGACGGAGCATTCAACGACCGCCATCGAGGTGTCTTCAGCACAGAAAGCTGGGCCTTCGCCATTGATGACAATGAAGTGGAACAGAACGGAAGCCACGACCTGACCGAGGGCATCGTGGTGGGCTACACACGCGACCACAACGACGTGGTGTTCCGCAATCAGGCGACCGGCCTTGAACGCGCCTACATCGGGGAGGGCATCTGCGCCGACATCGACCCCGGCTACGCGGCCATTCGCGGGCTGTGGTTCCTCTGCGACGAGAACCACGACAACGCCACCGACTTTCAAGCAAGGAAAGTGACGTGGGCCCAAGAGGACCAGAACCAGCATACCATTCGTCTGAACCAAGGTGCGCCCGGCCGCCCGGCCGACAATACCTTCGACGAATGGCCGAACGGATCGACGACGAATTGGGACTTCCGGGTGACGACGACACATGCACCGATGACCTACCGCCACCGGAATGTACCGCCGTATCTCCCGGTCAATTTCACCAGCGGGTCGTACGGTATCTTCCCTTTCCCCGCCACGTCCTTCCCGCAGAACAATTGTGCGGGGAAAACGCTGTTGGGCGGCACCATCGACCCGAACTATTCCAGTGGCATGGCGCCCGGCCCGGTGGTCAGCTACCTGCTCAGTGAAAAGCTGGCCTACGGCAACGCCCGCTACCTGTACGAGCAGTTGATCGACGACGGTAACACGGACGAGGTAGTTCAAGAGATCCAGGAGAGCTGGCCGCAGGACGCGTGGGCCCTGCGCGATTACCTGTTGAGCAAGAGCCCATACCTGAGTGTGACAGCGCTGAAGGAAATGGTGCTGCGCGGCATTCTGCCGGATGCCATGGTAACGGAGATCCTGGTGGCCAACCCCGAGGCCACGCGCAGCGATGGCTTCCTGGCCTGGTTGCAGGAGGAGAGCGGCCATCCGCTACCCGAATACATGCTGGGCATGGTGGTGGCCAGTTGGGACCAGCGCACCTACCGCGATGCGCTGGAGGGCGAAATGGCCCTGCACCATGGCGAAATGACGCAGGCGGCCAACATGCTCGTCCACCATTACCAAGCGCTGCCCATGACGGATGATGACAGTACGAGCGTGCGCATGGACAGCGTGCTGTGGGCATGGCGGCAGTTGCGCACCCCGGCGGCCCGCTATGCCGAGGCGCTCACATGGCTGCAATCGGGCAACTACGCGCAGGCCACCGCCACCATTGATACCATACCCCTTGAACACGATCTGCGGGCACCCGAGATGCTGGAACGCCAGCGTATGCTGGACCTGATCGCGTTCTTGCAGGCCCTGCATGGCTCGGGAAGGAGCGCGCTGCGCTTGGACAGCACGGAGGTCGCCTCCTTGCAGGTCTTGATGGGCGATGCGTACGACCGCCCCGCCGCGCTCATCAGCAATCTGCTCTGCTTCGGTTACGGTATTTGCCGCCCACCGCTCACGGGCGGGGAGGACAGCGGGGAACCCAAGCGCCTGCCCTATACGCCATTGCCCACAAAGGGCGCTGCGGCACAAGCCCTGTTGAAGGCCCACCCCAATCCCGCGAACACATGGGTCGCGTTCGATTATGACCTGTTGACGGAGCCAGCCGAAGCCGCCTTGGTGATCCGCGACATAACGGGGCGTGAGGTGTACCGGACCGTTTTGCGTGACAAGCGTCAGCAAGTGGTGTGGGATACGCGCCAGGCCACGCCGGGCAGTTACACGGTCGTTCTGCTGAATGCCGGGCGTCAGCTCGGTACAGAGAAGCTTGTCATCCGGCAATGAAGAACAGCCCCCGCACCGGGAGGCTGCTCTTCTTGCTTGCTGCGTTCGCAGTTGGGCATTCAGGGCAGACCCAGCAGCCGTTCGATCTGGATACTGCTTTCCGGACCTATATCGCCACGCAGTATGTCTCGTCCATTCTGCCCTTGACGGATGGGACGGTCCTTGCGTCGGGCGAAATGCGGTTCCCGGGAGAGGTGGAGCACAAAACGTTGGTGCGTCTCCTTTCCGACGGCCAACGAGATGCCGGATTCTACAACAGCGGGTTGGGAGGAGGCAAGCTCACGCCATGGAGCAGTGATGCTTTCTATGTCGCCACAAGCCAAACCGTAAGAAGGATCCTTTCTGATGGCACCCAGGATCCATCGTTCATCGGCATGAACCTCGGCCTCTACTTCAGTTCCCTTCAAGGTGGCGACTATCATGTATACCCCGATGGCAGGATCCTGATGAGCGGGATGCATCAACTGCACGACAGCATCCGGGGCTACGAGGGATCATACTGTCTGTGCTGGTTCAGCAATACGGGCTATCTGGACACCGCCGCACACCACCGAACCTGCGCGGGCAGCTTGGACTACTTCCGCGAGTTGCCCGACGGCCAGTTCATCGGCTCGCTTGGCAACCCACCCAATACGGCCAGTTGGGAGGGAACGCCCACGAGCAGCAACGTGATCCGGTTCAACGCCGACGGGGACTGGGATCCCGGTTTCCAGGCCAACGTGTGGTGGGGAACGGCCTATGGGTTCTTGCCCTTGGCGGATGGGCGGGTATACGTGGGCGGGAATTTCATGGTGACCGGCGTGCCGGATACGTTGAACCTTGTGCGCCTGTTGCCCGATGGCTCGCTGGACCCGGCGTTCAACAACACTGCCAGGTACAGGGATACGGACCCGAATAACCCCAGCATCCCTCCCAAGGGAATTGTGCGCACGATCCATCAATTGTCCCCGGATCGACTTGTCGTAACAGGGGGTTTTGGCGAAGTCGATGGTGAACCGCGTGGAGGCATCGCACTGATCGATACTTCCGGGAACCTCTTGAGCGATCAATTCGCAGGTGGCGGCGGCGGCGGGTACAACTATCAGGCAACCCCTTTCTCTACCCCGTACTACTATCGGGTGGTTTCGGGCATCGTCCCCGCAGAGGATGGAAGATACTACATCTGGGGTGCCTACCACGGCTACGACGACGGCACCACCAACGATACGCTGCAGCGCATGGTGAGCCGGTTGTATGGGGCGAACGTGGGGATGTCCGATGCGAAGGAGCCACCGGCCCGGCTGGATGTTTTTCCGAACCCGGCGGAGGACCGGATCACGGTCCGTGTGCCGCCCAGCCGGGGCAACGGCCGCATCCTGCTGGGCGATGCACAGGGGCGTGTCCTGGAAGACGTGCGCACATCGGGAAACGGAACGATCCTTCCCGTAGGGCATCTGGCCGCCGGGCTGTACACCCTGGAATTCCGATCCGATACCGGTGACCATATATCAACGAAGTGGATCAGGCCATGAGACAACTCGCCTTCCTCCTGGCGCTCGCCGCCCCGGCCTGCGCATCCGCGCAAGGCTGGTTCCCCCTTGGGGCCTCGTGGACATACTTCTACGCCGATCAGATATATACGGGCTATGTCTCCCATGTGGTCACCGGTGATACCGTTGTGGATGGCCAGGCGTGCAGGGTCATCCATCGCACCCGGACCTATGCCGACAACGGCAACGTCTACAGCATGACGTTGTCCCCGTACTGCGCATACGACACCGCTGGCCTGGTATGGATCCACCTGCCTTCCGGCGGCTTCGACACGTTGTACCACATGGATGCGGTGCCAGGCGACCGATGGATGCTCTCCCCACTGCCTGAACCCTGCGACAGCACCTCCTACCTGGAGGTGGCTGATACCGGACATGTGGTCATGGACGGCGTGCCGCTCCGTTGGCTGGCCGTGCAGCTCCATTTTCCGGAGATGTTCGGTAACACGGTCTTCCAGGACACGATCATCGAGCGGCTGGGGACCCTGTATTCATTCCTTCCCCCGCAGAACATCTGCCTCGGGGGCGTCGATGGCTCGGAAGGCGAGGCCCTGCGCTGCTACCAGGACAGCGAGATAGCGTACATGGCTACCGGGATCGACGTGTGCGAACCCACCCTGGGCATCGCCCCGTCCGGAACGGATGCCCTTCACGCGCTGTTCCCCAACCCCGGCACGGAACAGGTCACCTTGTGCTGGCCTGTGGCTTTCCAGCGCTTCACGGCGGTCTTCACCGATGGTTCCGGCCGTGCGGTTCTCCGCGTGCCCAGCGTTACAGGCCGCATCGAAGTGGATACGGGGCACCTCGCTCCGGGCCTGTATCTGGTGGAGTTGCGGTCCGTTGCCGGCGAACGGCTATCAACGCGATGGATCAAGCGCTGACCAAGACGGGCGCACCACCACACACGATCGCGGCATCGGCTACCTTGACGGCCGATGATCCATTCCATCCTCGCCGACCGCGCCACGCGCCTCTACATCCTCCTCGGCGCCTTCTTCGTCACCAGCGCGGTGCTCGCGGAGCTGATCGGCGTGAAGCTCTTCCAGCTGGAAACTGCGCTTGGCCTCACGATGGCGGACTTCCGATTGCTCGGGCAGGAGCACTTGAGCTTCGTGCTCAGCGTGGGCGTGCTGCCCTGGCCCATCGTCTTCATCATGACCGATGTGGTGAACGATTACTACGGCGTGCGCGGCGTGCGCTTCCTCACCCTGCTCACGGCCGGGCTCATCGCCTTCGCCTTCGTGGTGATGTACCTCGCGATCCATACACCACCCGCGGGCTTCTGGGTCGCGAGCAGCGCCCGGCAGGGTGTGCCGGACATGCAGGCGGCCTTCACCGCCATCTTCGGCCAGGGCATGAACATCATCATCGGCTCGCTCGCCGCCTTCATCGTCGGCCAGCTGGTGGACGCCTTCACCTTCCGGGGTATCAAACGCGTCACCGGCGACAAGCGCATCTGGCTGCGCGCTACAGGCAGCACGCTGGTGAGCCAATTGATCGACAGCGTGGTGGTGACCTACACGGCCTTTTGGGTGTTCAAGGGCTGGAGCTTCGCGCTGTGCACCGCGCTGGTGATCACCGCCTACGGGTACAAGCTGCTGGTGGCGTTGCTGAGCACACCCCTGGTGTACCTGGCGCACGCGGGCGTGGAACGCTACCTTGGCGTGGAGCGGGCGCAGGCCATGCGTGGGGCGGCTTTGCGGCGGGCGGACGAGCAGTAAGGGACGGCTGTGCGCAAGGGGCTGATGCAGGGCTATCGGGTCTTGTTCCCAACACCGGCCGCGACCCCTTTGGGGTCGTTACACTCAAGCTACCCCAAGCCACATGCTGCGACCGCTTCGCGGTCGAATGCGCACGACCACCACGAAGCGGTCGCAGCGTGCAGTGCGTAAAAGCAAATGGTATTCGACCCCGAGGGGTTGCAGCCGGTGCTTCCTCCGTCCACTGCGGCCGGAAGACCTGATAGCCCTGGGGGCTGATGGCCGTGACCGCATCCGCGGGGATGGCGGCGGTAATTTCGCGGAGCGATGGCCAGGAAGGAGCGCGCCCCCAAGAAGGACCTCGACGCGATCGAGCGCGCCGCGAAACGCGAAGCGCAGAAGGCTGCGGGCGTTTTCGACGGCCGCTTCCGCCCGCGTGTGGTGAAGAGCAAGAAGCGGTACACGCGCAAACCGCCGCCCCAGGACGATCCCTAACAGGAGTAGCGCGACCGCTTATCTTTCCTCCGCATGTCCAAGAACATCTCCTCCCTTTCCGGCCGCGACGGCAAAGAGCTGGACGATCCCTTGTGGGAGCGCCTGCAGCAAGCGGCCGCTCGCACCGGCACGCCCGATGACGCGGCGCTGACCGGCATCGCCGACGACTTCCTCGTGGGCGAGGCCGTCACATACGGTACCAGTTCGTTCTACGACTTCCTGAACAAGGAGAACCGGGGGAAGAAGGTGTACGTGTGCAACGGGAGCGCATGCCTGGTGGCGGGAACGCAGGAGCGCGTGCATCACGAGCTTGAAAAGCGCTTCAAGCCCGAGGAGATCGGCCACATGTGCTGTTTGGGCCGCTGCCATGAGAACAGCGCGTTCAACCTCGGCGGTGTGAACCATTCCGGCGACGCGATCGACCGGCTGGACGGCATCATCGCCGGAACGGCGCGGGAGGGGACGGGTGCTCACCACGTGGGCACGTCGATGGAGCGGCCGATCCTCACCGCACCGATGCCATCGCTGGAAGAATTCTACGCGTTGTGGGAGCGGGTGCTGAAAGGCGATCCGCTGGACGTGCTCAACGAGATCAAGACGGCCGCGATCCGCGGGCGCGGGGGAGCGGGCTTCCCCATGGGGTTCAAGCTGCAGGCCTGCCGTGACGCCATGGACACCACCGGCAATGGCACACCGCGCAAGTACATCGTGTGCAACGCCGACGAGGGCGATCCCGGCGCGTTCAGCGACCGCTACCTGCTGGAGCAGCGCCCGCACCTGGTACTGCTCGGCATGATGCTGGCCGGCTTCTGTGCCGGTGCCGACACCGGCGTGCTGTACATCCGCGCCGAGTATCCGGAAGCGGTGGAGATCGTGAAGCAGGCCGTGGCCGACATTGAAGCGCGTGGTTGGATCGGCCCTGACATCAAAGGCAGTGGCGTCAGCTTCCGATTCAAGGTGATCAAGGCTGCGGGCGCCTATGTGTGCGGCGAGGAGACGGCACTGCTGAACAGCATCGAGGGCAAGCGGGGCGAAGTGCGCACGCGCCCACCATATCCTGCGCAACAAGGTCTGTTCAACAGACCGACCGTGGTGAATAACGTGGAGACACTGGCCTGTGTCCCCTGGGTGGTGAAGAACGGCGGGGCCACGTTCGCGAAGCTCGGCTCGGAGAAGAGCAACGGATCCAAGCTCGTGTGCTTGGACAGCGGTTTCAAACGCCCCGGTCTGTATGAGGTGGAATGCGGCACGCCGTTGAGCAGGGTGATCGATGAACTGGGACAAGGCTTCGCGCGGCCAACGAAGGCGCTCCACATCGGCGGGCCGCTCGGCGGCATCGTACCGGTCCAGAAGATCGGTGACCTGTCGATCGACTTCGAGAGTTTCCAGAAGGGCGGTTTCCTGCTGGGGCATGCGAGCATCCTCAGCATCCCGCAGGACTTCCCGATGATCGATTACCTGCACCACCTGTTCGAGTTCACGGGGATGGAGAGCTGCGGCAAGTGCTTCCCGTGCCGGATCGGGTCCGTTCGCGGGAAAGAACTCATCGAGGGCGCACGCAACGGGAAGAGGATCGATCGCGCGCTCTTCAACGACCTGGTCGAGACGATGGAGATCGGATCGCTGTGCGCGCTCGGTGGCGGTCTTCCGCTGGGCGTGAAGAACGCGCTGGCGTACTTCGGCGATGAGCTGGAGGCATGTTTCAGCGCATAGGCAACGGCAGGTATAAAAACGAGGAAACCCCGGCGGTCCGGGGCTTCCACAAGGTCAAGAAGAGAGCTGTTACTACTTCTTCTTCGCGGCCTTCTTCGCGGCCTTCTTCTTCGGAGCGGCCTTTTTCGCAGCCTTCTTCTTTGCAGCCTTCTTTGCCATGGTGTTAAGGTTTGGGCCAAACATAGAGGTGCGACCACATACACGCATCATCCTTCTGCAAAGATCATTCAACCGATACCTGTTGATATCGTGACGGCGATGTTCCGGGCAGTCACCGGCACGGTCGCATAAAAAATACCTGTCCGATCAGAATGCCTTCACGCGACGCGCCGGCACCGTGCGATGGTCCGTATGACAGCCAGATGCATCATGCAGGGGGCGATGGCCGCCAACGCCCGGCGCCGATCCGGAACATGCCGGCATGGGCAACGTCGCCGCACCCGGGCAACGTCAGGTACGCGACATTCGCATCGC
>Ga0138256_10000395_pt1 | contig 48303 bp, 45 predicted proteins | sample KNB2016incub_MG_FD_105486 | JGI IMG/M metagenome (GOLD analysis project Ga0138256, IMG submission 105486) | Active sludge microbial communities from wastewater in Klosterneuburg, Austria - KNB2014incub_MG | ecosystem: Engineered > WWTP > Activated sludge > Unclassified | place: Austria...
ATAGGGACTGTCCACCTTGTACTGCACTTCACTCACCTCACTCAAGGTGCGGTAGCCGTGTGCGAAGCCCTTGGGAATGAATACCGCGTTGCGCGCGGCCTCGCTGAGCACTACGCTTCCCCATCGGCCGAAGGTGGGCGAACCGGCACGCAGGTCAACGAACACGTCGAACACCTCGCCCAATGGGCAGCATACGAGTTTGGTTTCCGCCGATGGCGGGAACTGGAAGTGCAGGCCGCGCAGGATGCCCGCACGTTCGTTGCGCGACCGGTTCTCCTGCACCCAATCGCGGTGCAGCCCAGCCTCGCGCATCAGGGCCGCGTCATAGGTGCGCATGAACCATCCGCGCGCGTCGCCGATGGGTGCCGATCGCACCTCGAACACGCCTGGGATGTCCATTTCAATGATGCGCATGGCCAATGAAGCGGTCGATCCAGGCACGGTGCGCTCCCAATGCATCGCCGCCGGGCGGCATGGTGTATTGCCCGGCCGTGAACCGCATGGTCTCCTCGAAGTTGAGCGTCGGCCGCCAGCCGAGTTGTTGCACGGCCTTGGTGCTGTCCAACGTGAGCAACGCGGCCTCATGCGGGGCGTCCGGTTCCCCGGCGTTTTCCCACATGCCCCGGCCGAGGTGGGCGTGCAGGGCCTCCACCAGTTGCCGCACCGTGTGGAACTGGCCAGCGGCGGGGCCGAAGTTCCATGCTCCAGCATAGCTTCCTGGAGCGCGCAGCAGGGCGGCGGTCAGCATCAGGTATCCGTGTAGCGGCTCCAACACGTGCTGCCACGGGCGCACAGCATCCGGATTCCTTACCCGCAGCGGTCGGCCTGCTTCCAAGGCCCGGATAAGGTCGGGTACGATCCGTTCAGCGGCGCGGTCACCGCCACCGATCACGTTGCCCGCCCGGGCCGAGGCGATGCCGGGGGCGCCCGGCCGGTTGAAGAAACTGCGCTGCCAGGACGCGATGGCGATCTCCGCCGCCGCCTTGCTCGCGCTGTACGGGTCATGCCCGCCGAGCGGATCGGTCTCCGTGTACCCGGTGGTTTTCCCCGTGTTCTCGTAGCATTTGTCCGTGGTGGCCAGCACGGCGGCCTTCACCGATGGGGTACACCGGATGGCCTCCAGCACGTTCACCGTGCCCATAACGTTCACGTTGAAGGTGTCGGCAGGAGCGCCGTAGCTCTCGCGGACGATGGCGTGCGCGGCCAAGTGCAGCACGACTTCGGGCCTGTGCTCCGCGAAGAGGGCGGCCAGGGCCTCGGCGTCGCGGATGTCCTGGCGCAGGTCGGTGATGCGGCCACCGATACCGCTGGCTCGGTACACGCCGCCCGTGTGCTCCGGGTCCAGGGCCACCCCGATGACCTCGGCCCCCAGCATGTCCAGCCAGATGGCCAGCCAGCCGCCCTTGAAACCGGTGTGGCCGGTGAGCAGCACGCGCCGTCCGTGGAAGGCCTGCCCTATCGTCACGGCCATGTCTTCCATTTCGCATCACCACGGGCCCACAGTTCGTCGAGGGCCATGCGGTCCCGCAGGGTGTCCATCGGCCGCCAGAAGCCGTGGTGTTCGTACGCGTACAGCTCGCCCGCAGCGGCCATGCGCTCGAGAGGTTCGCGCTCCAGCACGGTGGCGTCGCCGTTGGTGAGGAAGCCGAGTACGCGGTGTTCGCACACGAAGAAGCCCGCGTTGATCCAGGCACCATCGCCCTTGGGTTTCTCCACGAAGCGCCCCACGCGGCCACCGGTTCCGATGTCGAGCGCGCCGAAGCGGCCTTCCGGTTGGGCCGAGGTCATGGTCATGGCGCGGCCGTGGGCCTTGTGGAAGGCGATGAGTGCCGGGATGTCCACGTTGCCCACGCCATCGCCGTAGGTGAGCAGGAAGGACTCGCCTTCGGGCAGGTAGGGCCTGGCGCGCAGCACGCGGCCGCCGGTCATGGTGTCCGCCCCGGTGTCCAGCAGCGTCACGGTCCAGGGCTCGCTGGGGTTGCGGTGGATGCGCGTGGTGTTGCCCGCGAGGTCGAAGGTGACGTCGGAGGAGCGCAGGTGGTAGTTGGCGAAATACTCCTTGATCACGTGGCCGAGGTGGCCGCAGAGGATGACGAAGTCGTTGAAGCCGTAGTGGGAGTAGGACTTCATGATGTGCCAGAGGATCGGTCGCCCGCCGATCTCCACCATGGGCTTGGGGCGCGGGCCGGTCTCCTCGCTCAACCGCGAACCATACCCTCCGGCAAGGATGAGGACCTTCATGGGACGTTGCTGTGTTCGCCGCCGCCGCCGTGCGGGGCGATGGGCGCTGCAAGGTATCGGAAGAGGAGCGGAACGAGCGCGGATCCACCCCCGCGCAGCAGTGCACCGACCGTTTTGCGCAGCAGCACCGGACGGTCCGAGGGTGCAACGGGTGTGCCCAAGGCCGCGTGCTCGCGCAGCAGCCCTGGCAGCAGGCCGATCATGACCCGGCGGTTGCGCTGATGCTTGGCCGTTCGGCCGGTTACGCCGCCCTGCCGGTACGCCGTAGTGCGTACGGGCAGGAAGTGGGCTTGGCCACGCATGGCGAGCTGGATCCAGCGCACGTGGTCGCCGATCAGCTCGTCGCGGCAGGCGTTGGGCTTCAGTTCGGCCAGCAGATCCCGGCGGGCCACAGCGGTGGAGTTGTTCACGAAGTTGCCTTGCAGCAGCCGTGCGAACAGCCAGCCGTCCGCGTAGCGAGAACGCACACCCCCGTAGCCGTCCTCGGCCACCGGCGCGCCGTCACGGGTGATGATCCCCACATCCGTGTACGAGAACGCATGGCCGGGGTGCGCTTCCAGGAAGCCCACCTGGGCGGCGAGCTTGCCCGCATCCGTCCACACGTCGTCGCTGTCGCAGATGGCCACATAGCGCGCGGTGCAGCGGTTCAGTGCTTCCACCGTGCGCGCGGCGATGCCTATGTTGGTACCTCCTGGTCGGTAATCGATGCGATCGCCGTGGGTGCTGACGAGCCGTTCGCATACCGCGGTGGTGCCATCCGTGGAGCCGTCCTCGGCGATCACCAGCCGAACGGGGAAGGGGCAGCGCTGCGTCAGCACGCCCTCCACGGCCTGGCCGATGCAGTGTGCCGTATTGCGGGCCAGCATGAGCACGTCCACCGAGGGGCCGCCGTCCGGTCGGGGTGGGACGGTGGGGTTCATCGGGCGTTCCGCTTCGGTGTGACCATGGCCCATGCCTTGGGCAGCAGCGTCCCGCCGATCGTCCGCCATTCGCGGGTGCGCAGCAACATGTGCAACGCGATGTAGACGATGGTACCGGTGGTGGCGAGCACGACCACGGCCAGTGGACCGTCCGGGGCGAACGCCATGCTGGCGGCCTGAACACAGCCTGCGGCCACGGCTGCGAGCAGGAGGGAGGGCAGCGTGTCGGCGAACTGTTCAAGGGGCGTGCAGCCCAGCATCCGCCGTGTGTACCAGGTGTCCGCCACCATGTTCACCACTGAAACGGCCGCCTCGCCGATCACCAGGCCCATGACGCCATGCGGCAGCGCCAGCAGGATCGCGGCGGCGATGTTCACTTTCTTGATGATCTCCAGGCGAAGACTCAGGTCCGAACGGCCCAATACCAGCAGGGCAGTAAGGTTCACCGTGGAGACGTGCATGGTGGCCCCGGCCACGCACAGCAGCCGCAGATAGGGGGCGGCCGCGAGCCATTTCGTGCCCATGAGCGTACCGATGACCGGTCCGGCCAGTACGGCCAGCAGCGCGAGCACGGGAAACATGACGAAGGAGCCCATGCGCAGCATGAGCCGATGCCCCTCCTTCAGGCGTCCGGGATCGTCGCGCAACTTGGACAGTACCGGGTATGCCACCGTCTGCACGGGGCGGAAGAGCGTGTTCACCGCCATGTTGACGAAGCCGCCGGCCTGGGTGTAGAGCCCCAGCGCGGCTGCGGCGTACACCTTGCCGATCACCAGCCGGTAGGCTTGGGCGAAGAACTTGTCCAGCAGTCCGGTGGCCAGAATACGCGACCCGAATCCGAACAGGCGCTTGAACGAGGACCCGTTGAACGTGATGGAAGGCCGCCAGGGGTCCGAGCGGTGCAGCAGCAGGGCGAGCAGGACACTGTTCACCAGCATGCGCGCCACGAGGGCCCACACGCCGTACCCGTGCCAGGCCAGCAGCACACCGATGACGCCGGAAGCGACGGTGGCCACGAGACGCGCGAGGGTGCGCGACCGCATGTCCACGCGCTGCACCAGGGCCGACGAGGGCACGATAGTGGCCGCGTCGATGATGAGGGCCAGGCCCATCACGCGTACGACGGGAACAAGCGCGGGCACCCCGTAAAGCCCGGCGATCAACGGCGCACAGGCGAAGAGCACTGCGTAGAGCAGCATTGCGGCCGCTACGTTGAAAAGGAAGGCCGTGGAGCGGTCGGCGGGCGTGATCTCCCGCTCGCGGATGAGCGCCGTGGAAAAGCCGCTCTCCACGAAGACGGACGAGAGCTCCAGGAAGACCATCGCCATGGCCACCAGACCGAAATCCTCCGGGAACAGCAGCCGCGCCAGCAGCACGGTGATCACGAAGTTGGCGGCGCTGGCGCCCAGCTTGTCAAACGCCACCCAGAGCAGGCCGACGATTGAGCGGTCCATCAGCGATGGCGCGGCCATCCCGCTACCTGTTCCTTGAGATCCGTTCTCCGTGGGCATTTCCGCTCACTTCACCCCAATGGGGCGCTTGGCCGCGGGGGCGGTGCCGTTGGCGCGCCGCCTCAGCCATTTCGCGAGGCCTCCCGGCGTACCGTCATCCGAGAAGTAGCCATAGCCGTACCCGTACCCGTAGCCCCCCGGCCCATCATAGCGCGCACCGTTGAGCACGATGAACGGGCGGGGCAGCTTCTCGCCGGCGCGGATCTCCTCGGCCGTGCGCAGCTGCGGCAGGCGCGTGTACCCGGCGCGGACCACATACATGGTGGCCTGGGCCAGGTCCTTCAACTGCAGCGCATCGGCCACCAGGCCCACGGGCGGGGTGTCCAGGATGATCGTGTCATACATGCCCCGCAACTCGGCGATCAGGGTGCGCAACCGGTCCGAAAGGATCAATTCGGCCGGGTCGGGCGGCACAGGGCCGCTCAGGATCACGTCCAGCCCGGGGTGGTGGCCGCTGTTGCGGATGATGTCCTGCAAGCCCACGTCCTTTCGCACCAGGTAGCTCACGACCCCCGTGCCCGTGTTGCCCAGACCGAAGTAGCGTTCCTGTTTGGGCTTGCGCAGGTCCAGTTCCAGTATCACGATGCGCTTGCCGGCGAGGGCCAGGGTCATCCCCAGGTTCATGGCGATGAAGGACTTGCCCTCGCCGGAAGTGCTGGAGGTGATCAGCAGGGTGTGCAGGTCGCTGCCGGGTGTCAGGTACATCAGTCCGGCCCGCAGCAGGCGGAAGGTCTCGGTGACCACGGAGTTGGAGCCCGCACGCACCACCATATTCTCCTTGTTCCTGCTGTTGGCGATGGTGGCCAACACCGGCACGGAGGTCGCTTTGCGAACTCCGGCGGCGTCATCCACGCGATCGTTCAGGCGCATGATCAGCAGAACGACCGCGCTGGGCACGGCAAGGCCGAGGAATAGGGCCACCAGCCAGACCTGCCGTGGCTTGGGGCTCACCGGGTGGCTGGGCGTGCCGGGCGGCTCGACCACCATGCCGGTACTCGTGGTGACGGCCATGCTGATGGCGCTTTCTTCCCGTTTCTGAAGCAGATAGAGGTAGAGATTCTCCACCACGCTCTTGCGGCGCTCCTTTTCTACCAGCAGCCGCTCGCGCCGGGGCAGGCTGCGCGTACGGTTCTCAATGATGCTCTGCTGGTAGCGGTTGGCGTCCAGCGTGGAGCGCAGGTCGGAGCGCAGGGTGGTGAGATTGTCCTTGATGGAGCCGCGCAGGTTGACGATCTGCTTCTCCACCAGTTGCAGGTCCGGGTGGTCCGGGCCGAGGCTCCGCATCTTCTGGTCCCGTTGCGCCAGCAGCGCGTTGTAGCTCTGCAGTTCGTTGCCGAGCGACACGTTGTTGATGGCCACGCCCGTAGGCAGGTACTGCTGCCCCTCGATGTTGCGCGTGAGCACATCCTCGATGCCGTCCATCATCTCCAACTGCACACCGATGTCGGTGAGCTTGTGGTCGTACGCGGCCATTTCGCTCATCAACAGGCTCGCCTCGGCACCCAACTGCACCGTCACGTTGCGGCTCTTGAAGGATTCCACGTCCTTCTCCACGTCGCTCAGTTCCGCGGTGATCATCGCCAAGCGCTCATCGATCAGCCGGATCGCGCCCTCGTAGCCCTTGTTCTTCTCATCGATCGAGCGCGCGTTGTACGCATCGATCAGCCCCATCAGCACGTCGTGCGCCCGGTTCGGGGAGGTGTCCTTCAGCTTCAGTACGAGGATGCTCGATTCTTCCCCGGCGATGGACACATCCAGGTTCTCATGGAACAGGCTGACCATGCTCTCCACGGACCGCGCCACCACCGTCATACGCTCGTCCTTGTTCAGGTGCGGGGAGCCCCAGAGGATCAATTTCCCCTCGGGAAGGACCGTACGGCCGCCGAACTCGCCGGCGTACTCACGGCCGTCCACCATGAACTTGTAGCCGCCCTCGCCGTTGGGTACCACCTCGCCCGTGATCCCGCCGCGCTGGGCGGTGGGCGACCAGTCCAGGACGCGCACCGGCGGGTCGGAGTACATTTCGCGAAGCACCGGGCCGTCCTCGCGGAAGTAGCGCCATTGCAGGTTGTTCTGGCGCACCACCTCGGCCATCAACGGTGAGGACATCATCACCAGCACCTCGTTCTCCAGATTCTTCGCCTTCTTGCCGATGCCCAGTTCGGCGAAGAGCAGGTCCTCCCCGTAGCTCTTCTCCTCCTTGATGAGTACCTGCGCCTCCACCTCGTAGCGTGGCACGGTCGAGCGCAGGTGCCAGTACGCCCACGCCAGAGCCACCACCAGGCCGATGGCGAACAGGTACCAGTACCGAAGGATCCGCGCCCCGATGAGGCGCGGGTTCACCGCGGTATCCATCGCGGCTGCGTTCATCGCGTGGTGATGATGACGGTGGCCGCCACGCTCAACAAGGAGACCAGCAGCACGCCGTAGCGCTCCACAAGGTCGCCGCGCGTGGCGTACTCGCGCGCCTTCTGTGGCCGCACGTATACGATGTCGCCAGGGCTCAGGTAGTACCACGGCGACCGGAAAAGCTCCCGGTCCTGCGTGTTCACCCGGGCCGATTCGCGTGCTCCGTTGCGTTCGCGCACCACCAGCACGTTGTTCCGTTCGGCGTAGGCCGTGAAGTCGCCCGCCATGCCCAGCGCCTCCAGGATAGTGACGCGCTCACTGGGCACAGTGTAGGTGCTGGGCCTGTTCACCTCGCCCAGCAGCGTCACCCGGAAGTTCATGAACCGGCACTGCACCGAGGTGTTCAGGATGTACTTGTCCAATTTGGTGGTGATGTCCCGCCGTAGCTCGTTCAGCGTGCGGCCTTGTGCCCGCACCGCCCCGATGAAGGGCATGTGGATATCCCCTTGCTCGTCCACCCGGTAGCCCTCCTGGATGCCCAGTGCGCCCTCGCCGGAGGCGGCGTTCAGGCCGTTGTTCATGGCTAAGCGCTGCTGCTGGAACACGGCCACGGCATTGGGGTCGTTGCTGGTCACCTGGATGTTGATGATGTCCAGCGGCGCGATCCGCAACTCGGGGACGGTATCGACGGTCAGGCGCTCGGTGCGTACGTCATCGAACATCACCATCTGGTGCAACTTCACGCTGCCGCACCCGGTGAGTACCAGAAGCAAGAGACCGAGGAGGACGGTCGATATCGCTGTGCGGTTCATGCGGTCGTACGGTCCGTAGCCTCGGCTGGCCGGGTCCTGCAGGCGTATGCACGTTCAACGGGAGGTGGGCCGCCCAAGAGGAGGGGACACGATCGTCACAACCCCGGCAAAACGGCTCTTTCACCCGATGGAAGTGGCGAATTTACTGACGAGCGGCCGTTTGTCAATCACAACGCGGGCAGCACCGTGCCGCTTACCTCCCCGAAGCCGATGCGCAGATCCCCTTTCTCGCAGTACCCGCGCATCGTCACCGTGTCGCCGTCCTCGAGGAATCTCCGTTCGCTGCCGTCGTTCAGCTTGATGGGCTTCGTGCCCTTCCACGCCAGTTCCAGCATGCTGCCGAAACTGTCCGGCGTATCGCCACTGATGGTGCCGCTCGCCATCAGGTCGCCGGCGCGTACGTTGCAGCCGTTCACCGTATGGTGGGCCAGTTGCTGGGCCATGCTCCAGTACAGATGCTTGAAGTCGCTGCGGCAGATGATCGTCTCGCTTCCACCGGCGGGCGTGAGGCCTACCTCGAGTTGGATGCCGAAGGTGCGTGCGCCGCTGGAACGCAGGTACGGCAGCGGGGGCGGATCCTGCACGGGACCGGTGGTGCGGAAGGGCTCAAGCGCATCGAGCGTGACCACCCATGGCGAAATGGACGAAGCGAAGTTCTTGCCGAGGAAGGGGCCGAGCGGTACATATTCCCACGCCTGGATGTCGCGCGCGCTCCAGTCGTTGAAAAGTACCAGTCCGAAGATGTGGTCCTCGGCCTCCTCCACGGTGATGCGCTCGCCGAGTTCTTTGCCTTCGTACGTGAAGAAGCCCACCTCCAGCTCGAAGTCCAACTGGCGCGAGGGGCCGAACACCGGCGCCTGGTCCGGTGCGGGTCTGAACTGGCCCATGGGACGTCGGACGGGCGTGCCGCTGGTGATGATGCTGCTGCTGCGGCCGTGGTAACCTACCGGCAGGTGCAGCCAGTTGGGCAGCAGGGCGTTGGCGGGGTCGCGGAACATGACGCCCACGTTGTAGGCATGCTGGCGGCTGCTGTAGAAGTCCGTGTAATCGCCGATGAGCGTGGGCAGTTCCATGTCCAGCTCGCGCACGGGGATGATGGCCCGGGAGATGGCGTCGCGGTGCAGGCCGTTGAGCGCGGGATCGTCGCGCAGCAGCTCGGACAAACGCTGCCGGAGTTCGCGGATCACCTGCGGGCCGTCAATCAGCAGTGCGTCCAGTTCACCGGTGAAGGCCCCTTTTCCGCCGAGGTGCTCCGGCGCGCTGATGAGCCCCTGCTCGGCCAGCACGTACAGATCGATCGCGCTGTCGCCGATGCGGGTGAGGCAGTTCGCGTCAGCACCGCCGGTGCCGCCAGTACCGAAGGGGATGTTCTGTACGGGGAAGTCGCTGCCCGCGGGCACGTGGAGCCACGAGCGCAGCGAAGAGGAATTGGCGGGGATGGTCATAGGTTGGGGGCCATAGCCTTGGGCGGGGCCGAGGGGCGGCGGGCGCAAAGGTGCATGCAGGAGGCGAAGGGATCCGCTACTGAATGTTCCTTGTTCTCCATCCACCGACTCATCGAGGCGCACCGTGCCGCCCGGGACACGACCCTTGGAAGCGGCTTCTTGGCCGCATGGGACCGGTGGAGCGGCTTCCGCAATGTGGACGATCGAGAGTACGCGACGGAAAAACCCTACTTTGAGCAAGCTCCTATTACGGTTGCCATAGGATCACCGGACAGTGCCCCCAGGTCCCTTTCCCGGCCTGTATGGCCATGGGATCGGGGGAAAGCGCATTGTGCTGACCCCTCCTCGCCCTGTTGAAGCCAAGTCCCCCATGCCGGGCCACGAGGCTTGTCTGCTGGAGAAGGGCCATGGTGCGATCGATCCGATGCGGATCCCTTGGCGGAAGATCTGGAAATGCCCTGGAGCGAACCGCCCAAGGAGCGATCGGTCTATATTCGAACTCATCATGGAACGTTCGTTCTGGCTTTTCGCCATGCTGGCTCCGGCCATCGCTCAGGGCCAGCAGCCGGTCTGGAGTCCCGACATCGCCAACATCCTTTATGAGCATTGCTCAGCCTGCCACCACGATGGCGGGATCGCTCCGTTCCCCCTGATGAGCTATGACGATGCTGACCAACATGCATGGGCCATCGCCGAAATGGTCGCGTTCCGCCATATGCCCCCATGGCCAGCTGATCCCGCGTACCGGCACTTCAAGGATGAGAATGTGCTCACACAGGCCGAGATCGACGCCATTGTGGCCTGGGTGCTCGCCGAACGACCCTATGGCGACCCCGGTGTGGAGCCTGTGCCGCCCGTGTTCGCGCCCGGAGGATCCATGCTGGATACCATCGATCTCCAGGTAGCGATCCCGCCCTACACACTGCAGTACAACACGGATGAGTACCGTTGGTTCGTGGTGGAGAACCCTTTCGATGAGACGATCTACGTGAACGCGATCGAGGTGTTCCCCGGACTGGACGATGTGGTGCATCACGCCGATATCTCCTATGATGATACCGGCTCATCACTGGCGAACGATCAGGCCGATCCGCTGCCCGGCTTCAACAGCGGCACCGGTTCGCCCACATACAGCTACTACATGAACGCCTGGCAGCCCGGTGGCAACATCGCGTGCTATCCGCCGGGCTGGGGCATCGCCGTGCCTCCGGGGGCCGATCTCGTGCTGGAGATACACTACGGCCCGGGTGCGCAGGGCCAAGTGGACTCCACCGTGATGAATCTGGAGTTCGTCACCGGCGGGAACATCAGACCCGTTTCCGTGGGCTGGCTGCTGGGCCACGCGCACATGACCGACGGCCCGCTCCATATCCCGGCCAACACGGTCCGCACCTTTCACCAGGAACGTACGTTGACGCAGACCGCCTCGTTCGTGTCCATCTGCCCGCACATGCATAACGTGGGGCGCTCCTACAAGGTCTGGTTCGAGTATCAGGGGCAATCGGTGCCCTTGATCGATATCCCCCACTGGGACTTCCACTGGCAGAAATACTATACCTTCCAGCAGGTGCAGGTGATCCCGGCCGGAGCCGTGATCAAGAGCGAGGGCGTGTACGACAATACCGTGAGCAACGAGCACAACCCGAACGATCCTCCGCAGGACGTGGATGCGGGCAGTACGACCGCCGACGAGATGTTCCTGACGTATTTCATCTGGACGGGCTACCAGCCGGGTGACGAGGATATCGTGCTTGACAGTCTGCTGCTCCTGGGCGCGCCGGAGGCCGTGGAGACGGGACCGGGCATCCGGGTGTGGCCCACCCTGGCCGATCAGCACCTGTTCATCGAGGACCCTGCGCCCGATGGGCCATTGGATATCATGATCCTCGATGCGCTGGGAAGGAACGTACGGCCCCGTGTGCGCATGAACGGACCCGGTCCGGAACGCGTGTTCGTCGGGGATCTTCCATCCGGTGTCTACCTGCTGGCCGCCAGCCGCGGCAAGGCGATGGTCGCGCGCCGCTTCGTCCGCCCCTGATCCGCTACTTTGCCGGTGATGCAGCCGGGACCGCGCAAGCCACTGATCGTCGGGATCCTCTTCGCGCATTTCGCCCTCCTTGCGTGCTACACGTTGCCGCGCGCTTGGGTACCGGATCGCTTGTACTACTGGTCCATCACCTGGGCCCGGCCCCTGTTCCACCAGGGCTGGGACCTCTTCGCGCCCGACCCGCCGCGCTGCTCGTGCGAACTGCAGGTGGGCATCGGGGAGAGCGACTGGCGCGCGCTGGACGCGTACGGGGACCACTACCTGCGCACACGTATGGCCCGCAACATCGCGGCCTACCTCGGCGGCGGCTCGCCTTTCCCGGACACGCTCACCGTGCCGCCGGTGATGGAAGAGGCCCTGCACGGGATGGTACGGGACATCGGCCGGGAGGTACCGGACCTCCGCTTCCGCGCCGTGCAGCGCTGTGTGAAGGACGATCACCGGCCCGCTGACCGGGCCACGCGGTATGTGCCCATTGCCTTTGTTGACCGCCTGCGGCCATGAACCCGGCCACCATCCGCCTCTTCCAGCGCGCGGTGCATCTGTGGGTGCTGGGCTATATGCTCAGTGCCCTGCCGTTGGCCGAATGGTTGTGGGAGTATCCCGTGTCGCCGCCTTTGCCGGTGCCCGGTTTTGGCGGGTGGTTGATGAACGCATTCGGTACCTGGCTGCCCGGGCAACTGGCGATCCCCGGTGCGGGCGCGCTGATCCTCTTTTCCGCGTACGGTGTGCTCCGCGAGCCGCCCCACTGGATGGCCTTCATCACGTGGGTGCTTTTCGCATCGCTCACGCAGCGCGCCTGGTTGGCCTCGTGCGGCGGCCTGCTGCTCATGGACAATGTGCTCCTGTGGATGGTCCTCTTGCGTGCCCGGCCCGCTGGCCCATGGGCGGCCTTCCTGTCCCATCTGGCGTTCTGGGCCATCCGTGTCCAGCTCATCTTCACCTACCTGGTGACCGGTCTGCACAAATTCACGGGCACCGCATGGCTTGACGGTACCGCGGTGGGCATCGTGGTCACGGACCCGCAGTTCGGCCCGGTGTGGCTGGCACATGTCCCAAGGCTGGTGGCGGTGCTCACATGGGGCATCCTCGCCCTGCAGTTCGTCCTTCCGGCGGCGGTCTGGTGGCGGCCTTCGCGCTACGTGGCGATCGGTATCGCCGTGCTGTTCCACCTGGTCACGGCGGCGTTTATCGGCATTCCACAGATGGGTCTCGCCTTCATCGCCTGCTGGGCTATCTGGCTGGACAGCGATGTGGCCGCGCGCTGGGAGAGCGCCTTGCGGCGCGCACGGCGCGGACCGGCCTGAGCCCTTCACCTACAAGCCCCACCACCGCGCTACCGCGCAGGTGGAGTGGAAGGCCGTGGCCACGGACCACCGGGTCTCCATGCCGCCTTGGCAGGGGGCCTCGCCCGGGCTTACGGGGAGCACGTGCTTCATCCCGGCCATCCGGTAGTGGACCACCACTTCCTCGCCCGAGTCGTTCCGGTAGCCCGTACGGTTGGCGCCACCGGGCTCCTGTACGGTGCTGTCGGCGAGGGCGTCCGTGCCGTGCAGCGCCGTCCACTGTTCGGTCAATTCTTCGGATATGTGGGGATCCACGGTGCGGTCATCGTCGCCGTGCATCACCAGCAGGCGCGGCCAGGGGCCGTTGTAGCCCGGGTGCAGTGCGGTGATCCGGCCACTCCAGTCGGCAGGTGTGAGATCCGGCGGGTCCACCAGCGCTCGCAGGCCCTTCAGGGCGTTGATATCGCCGAAGAAGGGCGCACCGGCGATCACGGCTCCTGCGCGGAACAGCCACGGGTATTGCGCCAGTACCGCGCTGGCCATCGCGCCGCCCGCCGAAACGCCATAGATGAACACCCGTTGTGGATCGATCGGGTAGTGCTTTATTGCCCAGCGTGTCATCCCGGCGATGGAGGCGGCCTCACCCGAAAGACTGTCGATGTCGCCGTGGCGGAACCAGTTGAAACAGCCCGACGCGTTGTTGATGCGGCGCTGTTCCGGGCACAGGAGGTAGCAGCCCCGTTCGTCGGCCATCCTGCCCCAGCCGCTCATCGCGACAAGTTCGGCGGCGTTCTGCGTGCAGCCATGCAGAAGCACCACCAGCGCCCTTGGTCTCGCGCTATCGGACCAAGCAGGTTCGTACGCCCACAGGCGGAGACGACCCGGGTTCTCCGTTGGCGGTGCCACTTCGTGCAACTGCGCATGTGCATGAAGAGCCGCAAGGAGAAGGAACAGGCCTGTCGGGCGTGGACGGAACATGGGGCAAGTATGGTGGCATGCCGCCCATCATGATGTCTTCCGCACGAAATTCGCCAACGAATGCGCTTCTCCCTGTTCGTTCTTTGTGGCGCGCTGCTGGCCGGCTGTGTCATCCGCCATCCAGAACGCTATCTGGTGAAGGCTCGGGCACAGGCGCCCTTTGAGGCGGTGATCGTGCCGGGCATGCCTTACGACGGCGGGCTGCCCGACCCGGTGCGCGCCAGGCTCGTCTGGGCCGTGTATCTCTACCGCACCGGCATGGCCCAACGCCTCATTATGTCCGGTGCCGCGGTGTACACGCCTTGGGTGGAGGCGGAGATCCTGCGCGAATATGCCGTGGCCATGGGCGTGCCGCGCGAGGACGTGCTGGTGGACGATCGCGCTGAGCACAGCACCGAGAACCTCTTCTACGGATACAAGGTGGCCCGCCGCGCCGGGCTTGAACGCGTGGCCGTGGCCTCCGACGAGTTCCAGACCGGGATGCTGAAGGTCTTCAGCCGCCGCATGGCCCGCAAACTCAAGACGCCCCGCATCGCGCTCATCCCCCTGGTCCGGGATTCCGTGAGCGCGGAGTTCCTCCGGCCCTTGCCACCGATCGACGCTTCGGTGGCCCATGTTGACAGCTTCGTGTCCATCATGGACCGCCAGTCCTTCTGGAAGCGTGCGCGCGGTGCGCTCGGCAAGAACATCAATTGGCGGGAGCCTTGACCCTTCCCTGGCCGATGAGCACGCCCAGCACGGCATACTCCTGCACGAACCAGAAGCGCTGCCGCGCGCTGTTCCCGGCCTCGCCCGTGGTGAGCACGTTGGGCAATTCGATGTAGCCGGCCTTGGCCGCCACGCGCAGGAACAGGTGGTCCCAGAACACGGCGAAGAACCCCGCCTGCGCCCCGGCCCCATAGCCCGCTACGTTGAACCGGTTGTTGATGCCCTCGCCGAAGAGCCGCACGTCGGTACGCGGGATCACCGGGCCGATGAAGGCGCCCTCAGTGAGGAAGAGCGCATGTTTCCCGTTGTGGCTGTTCCACAGGCGGTCGTAGTGGTCCCCATCCACGCTCAGCAGGTTCAGGCCGTCTGTGTGCTCGTAGCGCAGAAAGTCGGGAGTGAGCGCCACATCATGCTCACTGCTTCCCGCGTAGGTGACGGAGCGCTCGGCGCTGATGGTGCCTGTGATCCGCACGGTCTGGTATTGCCCCACCACGTACTTCATGTGGTCCAGTCCGATGGAAAGGCCCCAACGGTCGCTCAGGAACCAGCCCGCTCGATAATTGTATTGCGGTATCCAGATGTTCTTCGGGGCGAAGTAGCCGCCGAAGGAGAAGTTCTCCGGCCGGTCCTGCGCGGCCACATCATGCAGGATGAAGTCGTAGCCCGGCCCCTCGAAATGGATGTTGCTCCTGGTGTACTGTGCCCGGTTGTAGCCCCAGTTCGCGAATACGCGATGCCGTAGATGCACCGTGCGCGGCTCGGGGTGCGCCGGGCCCTGGGCGCAGACATGGGTTACGGTGAGCGTGAAGGCGAGAACGGCCAGCGCGCGGACGGAGCACATCATTTCCAGCCCTTGGGCTTCTCCTTGTGGCCTTCGAGGCGCACGCCGTCCTTGGGCGTCACCAGCACGAACCCGTCAGGTTTCAGGCGCTCCACCAGGTACCGGGTCTTCATCTTCCCGCTGGTGATCGTGACCATGCCCTTCTTGAGGTCCACTTCCCATTCGCCGTCCACCTTGATGCGCCCGTTGCCCTTCTTCACGACGGAAACGTGGCCGTTGGGTTCGAAGCAGTAGTAACCTTCCATGCCACCATCGCCGGCGAACCAGCAGCCGGTGAGGTTGGGCGCAATACTGTCCAATGGGTAGTCCACTTGCGCGGCCAGCCGCAGGCCGGTGTGCAGGAGGACGGGAAGGAGCGTGGTGCGCATGGCTACCAGGTGAACAGGGGACGCAGGCGCATCATTCCATTCACCTGGAAGCGGATGCGGTCCAGTTCCTTGGCGTCGGCCTGGCGTGTGATGGTCGCGTCGATCAGTCCGGCGATCTGGCGGCATTCAGCCTCCTTCAGCCCACGTGTGGTGATGGCCGGTGTGCCGATGCGGATGCCGCTGGTGACGAAGGGGCTCTGCGTGTCGAAGGGCACCATGTTCTTGTTCACCGTGATGTCCGCCAGGCCCAGCACCCGCTCGGCCTCCTTGCCGGTGATGCCCTTGTTGCGCAGGTCGATGAGCATGCAATGGTTGTCCGTGCCGCCACTGACGATGTGGTAGCCTTTTTCAACCAGCGCCCCGGCCAGCGCGGCCGCGTTGGCGATCACTTGCTGCGCGTAGTCTTTGAAGGAGGGCTCCAGCGCCTCGCCGAAGGCCACGGCCTTGCTCGCGATCACGTGCTCCAGCGGGCCGCCCTGCGTGCCGGGGAACACGGCGCCGTCCAGGATGGCGCTCATCATCCGCGTTTCGCTCTTGGGCGTCTTCAGGCCCCAGGGGTTCTCCATGTCGCGCCCCATCATGATGAGGCCCCCGCGCGGACCGCGCAGGGTCTTGTGCGTGGTGGTCGTTACGATGTGACAGTGCGGCAGCGGGTCGTTCAGCAGCTTCGCGGCGATGAGCCCGGCAGGGTGGCTGATGTCGGCCATGAGCAGGGCGCCTACGCTGTCGGCGATCATGCGGAAGCGCGCGTAGTCCCAATCGCGGCTGTAGGCGCTGGCACCGCAGATGATGAGCTTGGGGCGCTCCTTCCGGGCGATGGCCTCCACCTGGTCCATGTCCACGCGGCCGGTGGCCTGGTCCACGCCGTAGAAGGTGGCCCGGTACAATTTCCCGCTGAAGTTCACCGGGCTGCCGTGCGTGAGGTGCCCGCCGTGGCTGAGGTCGAAACCCAGGATGGTGTCGCCCGGCTTCAGGCAGGCGAGCATCACGCTCGCGTTGGCCTGCGCCCCGCTGTGCGGCTGCACGTTGGCCCAGGCCGCGCCGAAAAGCTCCTTCACCCGGTCGATCGCCAGGTTCTCCGCCTCGTCCACGAACTCGCAGCCGCCGTAATAGCGCTTGCCCGGCAGGCCCTCGGCGTACTTGTTGGTCAACACCGAGCCCATGGCCGCCATCACCTCGTCGCTCACGTAGTTCTCGCTGGCGATCAGCTCCAGGCCCCGCGTCTGGCGCCATTTTTCCTTTTCGATGATATCGAAGACGAGACGGTCGCGCTTGCTGCCTTGCGTGCTGCCGGGAGGGGCGGGGGCGGGTACGGTATCGGGCATGGTGGGATGGATGGTGGGCGAAAGTACCCTTCGACCATCGACTGGCGCTCAGGGTCGCTTGGGGTGACATTCGCCCTGGTCAGGCCGAAGGGCTCACCGATCGGGCAGCATCCCGTTCGCTTCCAGCGAGTCGATCAGCAGGCCGGAGAAGAGGCGCGCCCCTGCCTCGTTCAAATGCGTGTGGTCGAAGAAGTGGTCATGGGCATTGAAGCCGGGCGCGTCCACGAGGTCGAAGCGGCGCGGGCGTGTGTCCGCGGGCCGGGTGGCGAGCACGCTATCGACCACGGCCGTGAAGGCCGCATGCTGCGCGCGGTCCGTCTGCGCGGGATAGGGGTGGGAGCAGAGTACCACCCGAATGCCGCGCGTATCGCACAGGTCGAGGCAATCGACGAAGCGGCCCAGCTGGCGGGTATTGATCCGCAGCTCGCCGTGCGCGGCGTACTTCACCTCAGCCTTGGCGGAGTCGCGTTTGATCGCTGCGCCATTGCCGACGTAGGTGGGGTCGGTGAACGAGGGCGGCGAGCCCTTGTCCAGCATGCGCAGCGTGAACATGTTCAGCCCGCGCAGGTCGCGGAACGCGGTAGCGAGGTTGAAGGCGGTGCGGTCGTCGGCCACGTCGCGCGTCAGTTCACTCACACTCTCGATGCCGTCGTGGGTGAAGGCGTTCTCATACACGTCGATGATCAGCAGCGGCGCCCGGTCTTTCGTTACCAGGCCGTCAAGGATGGCGTAGGTGCTCAGCGGCGTCTGGGCACTGCTGCCGAGGTTGAACAGGCGGTGGCCGCGTTCCCCGAATACACGCGGGTCGTAGCCCCGGTAGGCGTGCGAGGAGCCGATCACCGCAAGATCGTACGATTCTCCTTTCGCCCATTCATGATGCTGCGCCCAGGCGTTGCCGCCCTTCAGATGGTAGTAGTCGTTGGTGCGGTAGATGGCCGATCGGCCAAAGGGGTGCCCGTGCACCAGCGCGAGGAAGGCCGCGAGGTACAACGCCACCACGGCGGTCAGGAACTTCAGACCTTGGGCCAGGAAGCGCAGCATCAGAACTGGAAGTAGATGAAGCTGGTGGAACCGAAATACCCGAGGATCAGGATCGCGGCGGCCAGCGCTGCGAAGGTGAACCGTCCTTGCCAGCCTGACGGCGCGCGCCGTTCGCCCTTGGTCCAGGCATCGTACAGCGGGTCGATGAGCAGGAAAACGGGCACCAGCAGCAACGTGGTCTCGAAGTGCCCGGTGCTCACGTTGCCGCGCAGGTCCATCAGGTCCGCTACGGACCATGGTGTTGTGAGCACGCGCTCGTACAGCAGGAACGCGTCGTCCACCTTGTTGGCGCGGAAGAAGACCCATGCGGCCGTGACGAGCAGGAAGGTGAGAGCGACGTTGAGCGCGCGCTTCAGCACCGGGAGTCCGGACAGGCCCGTGAGCCCATCGGCGCGCTTCCAGAACGCGGCGAAGACCAGCGCCAGCACCAGGTACGACCCGTGCAGCCCGCCCCAGATCACATAGGTCCAGTTGGCGCCGTGCCACAGGCCGCTCACCAGGAAGACGAAGAACAGGTTGAAGTACCAGCGCCATTTGGCCACGCGGTTACCGCCGAGCGGGATGTACAGGTAATCGCGGAACCAGCTGCTGAGGCTGATGTGCCAGCGCCCCCAGAACTCGCTGATACTGGCACTCCGGTACGGCGTTCGGAAGTTGACCATCAGGTTGAAGCCCATGACGCGCGCGGCGCCCAGCGCGATGTCCGTGTACCCGCTGAAGTCGCCGTAGATCTGGAGGGCGAAGAGCACCGTGGCCAGCACGAGGCTCGCAGCACCGTAGTGCGCCGGGTCGCCGTAGACCTCATCCACCAGTACGCCGCAGCGGTCGGCGATCACCAGCTTCTTGAAGAAGCCCCAGAGCATTTGCTTGAGCCCCTGGACCACGCGGACATACTCGAAGTCCGACCGGATGCCCTGGCCGTCGGTGGCATTCAACTGGTTGAGCAGGTTGCCCGGCCGCTCGATGGGCCCCGCAACGAGCTGCGGGTAGAACATGACGTACAGCGCGAAGATGCCGAAGCGCCGCTCCGCCTTCTGGTGCCCACGGTACACCTCGATGGTGTAACTCAGGCTCTGGAAGGTGTGGAACGACAGCCCGATAGGAAGCACCATCCCTGCGGGAAGGAACCCGAAGAAGGTCCATTCCCTGAGCTTGGGGACGTGGTAAGTGATGCCTATGCCGCCGAAGAGCGCTTCCAGGTTGCCGTTGAGGAAGTCCCAGTACTTGAAGATGGCCAGCACGCCCACGTTGGCGATAATGCTGGCCACGAGGTAGGCTTTCCGTTTCGTTCCCCCGCTGCGCTCGATGGCGATGCCCGCCACGTAGTCCACCCCGATGGTGAAGGCCAGGATCAGGATGAACAAGGGCACGAAGGCCATGTAGAACCAGCAGCTCGCGCCGAGGAGGAGGAGCCAGCGCAGGTTCTTGGGCAGCAGGAAATACAGCGCCGTTACCAGCGGGAAGAAGAGCAGGCAGAACTCGGCGCTGTTGAAGAGCATGCGGGCGCAAAGGACGCGAAGAGGCGGTTAACGCAGCAGTTCGGCGAGCAGGCGGCCGTGCACGTCCTCCGCGTGGAAATGGGCCCGCCAGAATGCGCGCACGGTTTCGCGGGTCTGCGCGGCGCGCCAGCCGCTGTGGTAGAAACCGTGCAGCATCGCGGCGAGGTCGTCCCCGGTGCTCTCCAGCGGAAGCAGGATGCCTGTATAGGGCGTCACGATCTCGTTCACGCCACCGGCGTTGGCTGCGATGAGCGGTATACCGAAGCTGGCGGCCTCCTGCAGGGCCACCGGTGCTCCGCCCTCCGTTCGGCTCATGTGTACGAACACGTCCACCGGGTTGGCCTTGTACCACGCCATCACTTCCGTGTTTGGCCGGCTGCCCATGAATTCCACCTCGATGATGGGCGGAAGGTCGCGCACCAGTTTCTCCAGGGCGGCGCGCTCAGGCCCGTCGCCGAAGTGCGTCCATTTCACCGGAAGGCGCAGGCGGTCCAGCGCCTCGATGACCAGGTGGACGCGCTTGAGGGCGTAGAGGTTGGAGCAACTGGCGATGCGCAAACGGTCGGCCGGGGCCCACGGGCCCGCCCCGTGGTCCATCGTGGCAAGGTGGCCCAGCATGAATTTGTCCCGGTATCCGGGGAAACGGGCGAGCATGTGGTCGAGGCCGGCCCGTGAGATCGGTACCAGGCGGCCCGCCTGTTCCACGTGGAAGGCCTGCAGCATCTGCCAGCCGCCCGGCGCGCGGTGGTCGAAGAGGTCGAATCCCATCATGCGGGCCGTGAAGCGCACGTCCGGCCGGTCCAGCTTCCACAGGCCGAGCACAGTGGCCCAATCGCTTGTCCAATACGAGTATAATACGATGTGGGCCGGGTCATACGACCGCTCAAGCCGGTCGCGGAGGACCCGCTCGCGGTACATCGCCTGCCGCACGCGGCTCATCAGCTCGCGGCGGTGCCGGCGGTACGTGCCCCGGTCCGGTGCTGACGCCTTGCTCACGCGCAGCACGTGGCTCCAGCGGCGCAGGTCCAGCGCTACGCGCAGCGGCCCGGCGGTGCGGTACAGGTCCGAGTTCAGCAGGATCGTCACCTCGGCGTTCGGCGGCAGGGGCCGTTGCCGCCCCTCGGGCAGCAGCGGCAGCACGCGCACGCGCTCGAACCCGCGCGCGAGGATGGGCAGTTCGCTCTCGATATAGCTTTCCCCGTTGCCGAAGGGATAGCTGATGGTGAAGAGCCAGAGTTCCTTTGCCATCACCGTGCGAAGGTCGGGCCTGTGAGTTGCCGGACGAAGCCCGCGTAAACGTTCTCCGCATTGAAGCTGGCCGCCCAAGCGGCGCGCACCCCGGCCCGGAAGGCCGCCGTGTCGCGAGCAGAGCCCCGGTGCGCCCGAAGGTGCTCCGCGATCAGCGCGGGCAGCGGATCGGCGGGCAGCAAGGTGCCGGTGCGTTCGTCCACGATCTCCTTCACACCGCCGGCGTCCGCGGCGAGCAAGGGTATGCCGAAACTGGCCGCTTCCTGCATGGCCACGGGCACGCCGCCTTCCGAGGAACTGGTATGGATGAAGAGGTCGAAGGGCCGTTCCGCGTACACGCGCATCAGCTCCGCGTGCGGCGTGTCCCCGGCAAGCTCCACCGTGATGTTGCCGGGGAGACGTGCGACGGCGCGTTCCAGTTCCGCACGCTCGGGGCCACCGCCGAAATGCGACCAATGTACCGGGATATCCAGCTCCGTGAGGGCCTCAGCAATGAGCCTCACCCGCTTCAGCGGCACCAGGTTGGCGCAGGAAACGAGCCGCAGGGTGTCCGCAGGCGCCCACGGGCCGGGACCGTGATCGGTGGTGCCCAGCCGGGCCAATGTGAACAGTGCGCGCTGCTCCGGATGGCGCTCCGCCAGGTGCCGCAGCCCAGCTTCCGAGGCTACGAAGACGCGCGACACGTGCTGGAGATGGAAAGCGCGCCATGGCATCCATCCGTCCGCTTGCCGGTCAGCGTAAAGGTCGAAGCCGTGCATGCGGCTCACGAAGCGCACCCGGTCGTCCATCAGGCGCAGGAGGCCGAGCGTGGTGGCCTGATCGGAGGTCCAGTAGGAATAAAGTGTCACGTGCGCCGGATCGTAATTCCGGAAGAGGGTGCGCCGCAGGGCCAGTGCGCGCCACAGGGCCTGCCGCGACCGGCTGCGCACCTCCGGCCATCGCGCTTGGAATGCGGTCGGGGACGGCGCCGATGTGCGCACCGTACGGACCATGTCGCGCCAAGCGGAGGTGTTGAGCAGCAGGTCCGCCACGCCTTTCAACCCGCCGCGCGGGCGCACATGATGCACCGTGGCGTTGGGCGGCATGGGCCGTGCGGGGCCCTCGGCCATCTGCGGGATCACGATCACACGGCCGAAATGCGCGCACAGGGCCTCCAACTCCGCGGCAATGAAGGGCTCGCCCTGCCCGTAGGGATACCGCATGGTGAAGATCCAGAGTTCCTTCTCCATCGTCATCCGTTCGCCACGCGGCCCAGCAAGACGTTCACGCGGTATTTGGCCAGGTACGCCAGGCGGTCCGTGGGCCATGATCGGCTGAGTCGCAGGTGCTCCAGGGCCGGGGCGCTCCCGTAGCGGGGCAGGTAGAAATACAGGCCGTTCCACGAGCGTTCGACGCGCCTGCTGAAAGCCTCGCGCGGGAAGGCGCCGTGGTCCCCGTTCCAGGCGAGCAGGCGTGCGTGCCAGTCGCGCAGCTTCCGCACGCCCGCCCGTGACGGCCTTTCCTTGAACAGGAACAGGCCCATGAGGTGCGCGGCGATGTCCTCCTCGTCGTGCGGTATGCCGAAGAAGGTCAGGATCGTTCGGGCGAGGTAGGTATAGTCCGCTATGCGGTCGCGGCCGTGACCGATGTTCTGCTCCCCGCGCCGGTAGAGCGCCACCGTCTCCGGGATGTTGGCGAAGCGCGCAACACGGGCCATGCGTGCCCAGAACAGCCAGTCCTCGCCGAAACGCGGCCAGGCGGGATCGTAGCGCAGGCCGTGCTCTTCCAGCACGCTGCGGCGCATGATGCTGGCCCCCTGCGATACGGGCACGCCGAAGAGCAGTTGTGCCGCGCAATCGTCCGGCTCCAGCGGGAAGGTCCACGCGGTGCTGGTGGCGCCGAACAGGTCCAGCCGCCCGCCACTGGCACCGATATCAGGCCGCGCATCCATGAACGATACCTGTTTATCCAAGCGATCGGGCACGGCGATGTCGTCCGCGTCCAGTCGCACGATATACTCGCCGCGGCAGGTGTCGAGACCGGCGTTCGCGGCACCCGCAGGGCCGAGGTTCTCCTGCAATTCGATGATGCGGACCCGCGGATCGGCGATGGAGCGCAGCACTTCCAGGCTGTTGTCCGTGCTCTTGTCGTCCACGCACACGACTTCGATGTCGCGGAAGGTGCCGTTCAATACGCTCTCCACGGCCTCTTTCACGAAGGGCGCCTTGTTGTACACGGGGATCAGCACGCTCACCCTCATCGGAAAAGATGCTTCAGCTTGCGGCGCACACGGAATCGGTTCCACGGCCCGACCAGGTCCGGCAGCAAGGCGGCCCAGCGCGCGCGCTGCCCGGGATCGAACACGTTCTCATCGATGCGCAGGTCGCGAAGGGCGCGCATCATGACGAACTGGTTCTCGCGGTGGATCTCCGCGTTCCATTTCAAGAGGAACCTCAGCGTCATGCGCCGAACGCGCTCGCGGTGTTCAGGGCCTGCGGGAATGCCCCGCAGCCCCGCGTGCATCGCGTGGCCCGCACGCAGCACGCGGGCGAGGTCGTCGTTGCCCGTGCGCTCGCACAGCCCTGTGAGCAGCGCGGCGATCTCGTCAAGGAAACCGAGGATGGCCGTGCTGGTCTTGCTCGCGGCGTGCAGACGGAAAACGGCGAGTTCCACCGGTTCAAAGCGCAAGTGCCCCGTACCGTAGCGGAAGAGGAACTGCCACCAGAATTCAAGGTCCATCACGTAACGCAGGGCCGGGTCCACGCCGCCGATCGCGCGTACCGCGTCCATGCGCCAGAAAGTGGCGGGCTGGTTGATCACCGGGCCGGAGAACAGGCCGTCCTCTTCACCCGTGTCGTTGATCGTACTTGTTGACAGGGATCCGTCGGGGCCGAGGTTCCGCAGGCTGCCGCCGAACACGCGCAATTCCGGGTCCGCGGCGAAGGCATCGGACACGCGCTTGAGCGCCCCGGGCAGCAGCGCGTCGTCGCTGTTGAGCCAGCCGAACACGTCCCCTGTGGCATGCGCCAGGCCCTTGTTGATGGCATCGCTCTGGCCTTTGTCCTTTTCGCTGCACCACCAGGCGAACCGGCCGGCGTGCTTTTCGATGATCGCCTTCGATCCGTCCGTGCTGCCGCCATCCACCACGATATGCTCAACGGGCACTTCCTGGCCATGCACGGAGGCGATACACTCCTCCAGGTAGGGGGCCTGCTGATAGCTGGGCGTGATGAGCGAGATGAGCGGACGGGCCATCGGGGCGGGGCGTGCGCGAAAGTACCGGCTACGCGCCGGGGAGCGCGCGGTAAACCCCCAGGACCTCATTGGCGTAGCGCTCCACGTTGAAGCGTTGCGCGGCATCGCGCATGGCCGCCTCACCAAGAGCGCGGGCACGGGCCGTATCGGTGGCCAGGGCGATCATGCGTTGCGCGAGTTCGCCGGGGCCGCCGGGATAGAGCAGACCCGTCCTCCCGTCCGCGACCAGTTCAACCGTACCGCCGCTGGCATGGCCGATCACCGGCAGGCCGCTGCTCATGCCTTCCACCGTCACGCGGCCCATCGCCTCGTTGCGGCTGCACATGAGCAACGCGTGGCTTCGCAGCAAGAGCGGCTCCAGGTCCTTCACGAAGCCCGTGAGTTCCACGCTGTCGCGCAGGCCCAGCTGTGTGATAAGCGCGTGCAGGTCCTCCGCCTTGCCATCGCCGGCGAGCACGAGCCGTGTACCGGGGCATCGTTCATGTACGATAGCGAACGCGCGGACCGCTTCCTCCTGCCCCTTGCCGGGATGGATCAGGCCCGCGAGCAGATAGGTGAACGGGGAAGGAGCCGTCCATCGCTCGTGCGCTCGCGTGGCGAGCCGCTCATGATCGGCCTGCCGCAGCACGCCGTTGTAGATGAGGTCCGTGCGCACGTCATCGCCCGCGTAGCGACGGATGTCCTCCTGCACGGCCTTGCTTATGGCGATGAGCCGCGTGGCCTTGCGCAGCGCTTTCCCGTAGCGCCGCCGCCCGGCATCGATGTGCAGCAGATACTGCCGCTCCGGGAGTTCACGGATGTGCCAGACCAGCGGTATGCGCAGCTGTTCCTCGAGCAGGGCGGTGATGCCCACCGCCGCGCTGTTCACATGCACCGCTTCGATGCACTGGCCGTGCAGCATGCGGAGCACCTCGGGCATCATGCCCCGGTTGTGGGTCGCCCGTTCCCGCGCCGCCCGCTCGTACCGCAGATACTGCCCGATGCGGTGGTGGATGCGGCCCATGTAGCGGCGCTCGCTCATCCACGGCCGCCAGGGGGCCACGCGGAAGGGGATCTTTTCGGCCGCGAGCCGCTCTGTGAGGGGGCCTTCCCGCGGCAGAAGCACGAGGGGCTCCACCTCGCCGCGCCGTCGCAGCTCCAGCACCAGGTCCAGCAGGCTTCGGTTGGCGCCGTAGAGTTCGGCGTAGTGGGTGAGGTAGGCGATCCGCATGCGCGTTTCAATGCCGGGCGGCGTCCTCCAGGATGGTGCGGAGCCGGCGCAGGCTGTCGGCGAGTTGGTGGTCGCGCATGGCGCGCTCGCGCCCCGCCGCACCCATGCGCGCCGCCCACGCGGGGTCGTTCGCCAGCCGCAGCAGGTGCGCCGACATGCCTTCGGTATCGCCCTCGGTGCTGAGCAGCCCATGTACCTCATGCTCCACCACGTCGGGGATGCCGCCATGGCGCGTGCTCACCACGGGCAGGCCGCTGGCCATGGCCTCCAGGATGCTGAGGGGCGTGCCCTCATGGTCGTTGTCGCGCGTGGTCATGCTGTGCTGTACGAAGGCGCGGGCCGTTCGCATCCGTTCGGCCACCTGGTCCTGCGTGATCACCCCAGGGAATTCTACCGCCCCGTCCGTGCCCAGCGCCCTCGCCAGCGAACGGGTGCTCTCCCACAGGGGGCCGTCGCCCGCCATCACTAAGCGCATCTCCGGGTCCCGCTCACGCGCTTTGGCGAAGGCGGCGAGCAGGAGCTGCGGTGCCTTCTTGTCCACGAAACGGCCCACGGCCAGGAAGGTCTTCGGCGAATGTGCCGGGTCCGCCCGGGCGAATCGGTCCACTTCGATACCGTAGCAGTTGTAGTACACTTTCCCGCGCGGACAGCCGAGCGTCAGCAGTTGCGCTTCCATCTCGCGGCTCACCGCCACGATGGCCTTGGCCGTGCCGAAGAGGCGCGCATAATTCCCGTTCTCCTTGAGCAGTTTCGCATGGAAGGCGTCGATGCCGTGGAAATGCGCCACCAGCGGGATGCCCGCGCGTTCGCACACATCGATCATGGCCGTGCCGGTGGGCCCGTATTCCGCGAGTACCCTATCGATGCGGTGCTTGTTCAGCAGGCGGACGATGGTGCCGCGCAACATGTCCTGCGGATCGGCCTTCCGCACGCGTTGCAGCACGCGCTTGATCAGTGTGGGGGCCAACAGGGGCTCGCCGTCGATATCGCGCCGGGGCAGGTGGCCATCGGTGAGCACCAGTTCAACGCCGGGCAGGTGCGCGATGTGGTTGGCGATGAAGGTCTCGCTCCACGCGTTGCGGTTGGGGCTGATGACGGCGATGCGCATGGTCAGGGCTTGACGGCCGTGCCCCATAGCCCGGTGATCATCGGTGAGGAGCGCGGGTCGGGGATGTGGTCGTGCTTGATGAGGTGCCGCACCACCGGCATGGTCAGCTGCTTCATGATGCGCCGTTTCCACGCGGGCATGGGCCGGCGCAGCGCCCAGAGTCCGAGCATCTGTGCGAGGCTGGCGTCCCAGCCACCGAGAGGTTTCACCTCCACATCGCTGAATCCGGCGAGACCCACGATGCGCCTCAGGGAGAAGGGCGTGTAGCGATACTCATCGTACGGTACATCATGCAACGGCCAGAGGAAGGGTACGGTGAAGAAGAGGAAGCCCCCGGGCCGGAGCACGCGGTGCGCTTCACGCAGCACGGCCCCGGGGTCGGGACAGTGCTCCAGCACCTCTGTGGCCATGGCGCTGTCGAAGCTGCCATCTGCGAAGGGCATGTGGATGCCGTCCCATTCGGCGTCGGGCGGCACTTCGCGGTAGGTGCCCACGAGGTTGTCCGCCAGGTCCATGCCGACGTACCGTCGCACGCGCGACGGCGCCGTTGTGAGGAGCGGCTTGTAAGGTTGGAGGCCGCAACCGATGTCGAGGAACTCGCCGCCGAACCGGTCGAGTTGCGCGCGCAGGGCCTGGCGGATCGAAGTGCGCGTCCAATAGAGGTCCTGTGTGTCCGCATTGAGCGGCAGGTCCAGGTAGGGGTCCATTGGCGGCGAAGTTCGGGGCTATGTCGTTGTGGGCATCCGTGCCGAGCTCAACGGCGAAGACGGTGGATCCATCGGCCGAGCCACGGGGCACGCACCAGGATCCACCAGCGCATCAGGTCACGGGTACCCGTTTGGTCCCGCAGGGCGGCTGTACGTACCAGACGCCGGAGGAAGGGCGCGCCTGCGGATGCTCGACCGTTGTCCACGGCGTGCTGCACCGCCATCCCGCACAGTTCGACGCGCCTGGCGTTGGTGATGTCCATGCACCGATGGCCGCTGATCACGTCCACCTGGTCGAGCAGCTGCAGGTTCACGTCGATCTTTTCGAGGTGGGGTTTCATGCTGATGGCGCCGCCTTCGTGCACGCGGCGCACGCACGTGATGCGGTCCAGGTAGCCTAACGGTCCGTGTGTGGCCATGGCCGTCACCAGCAGCCAGTCCCAAGCGGTCAGGCGACGTGTGTCCTCAGGCATCGCCTCCAGTATGGCGCGGCGATAAAGGGTGCTGGCGGTGGGGATGAAATTGCGCGCCACGATGTCGCGGAGTTCCACCGTGCCTCTGGGCACATGGCCGCCGAGCCAGGCGCGCAGATAGTCCTGCCGGGCGCCATCAGGGTATTCGTTCCATGCATTGGTGAAGCACAGGGGTTGCTCCGGATGGGCGCGCAGATGATCCACCTGCGCCCGCAGTTTGTCCGGGTCGGTCCACTTGTCGTCGCCTTCGCAGTACGCGATGAATTCGCCCCGCGCGGCGGCGCGTATGATGCGCGTTACCCGTCCCCGTTCCTTGCTGTACTGATTCTCCGTTTGCAGGATTGGACGGATGATGTCCGGATGCCGCGCGGCGTATGCACGGACAACATCCGCTGTACCGTCAGTTGACGCATCGTCATGCACGACCACCTCGAACGGGTATGGGCCCCGTTGCGCCAGGAAACCCTCCAGCGCTTCGCCAACGTACGCCCCGTGGTTGTACGTGGTGCAGAGAATGCTCACCACGGGCTGGGCGGCCATGACTCAGTGCTGTCTGCTTCGCAGGATGAAAAGCGGCCGGTTGCGGAACTCGCCCAGTTCGTCCTCGCGCCCGATGTTCGCCGGCGACAGGTCCTCATACACCGTGGTACCACCACGCTCGCGCGCGATGCCGATGGCCACCTCGTCCCAGACGCCGGTGATGCCTGCCCGCACCATGTCGATCATCTCGCCCTTGGTGCCGTTGGGGAAAAGCGGCTGGTCATAGTTGGTCATCCAACTGAACCCGATCTGGAAGACCATGTACGTGGTCTTGTCGGCGAACCAGTTCAGGTTCTTGATGATGTATCGCCTGGCCGCTTCGATGTCGATGTTCCGGTCACCGAAGTCGAAGCCCACGTGGTGCAGCACGTTCAGCACCAGGCTCACGTCGAAGTGCCCTTCCCCCAGTGGTGCGTCGAAGGTCATGTAGGCGTTCTTCACCGAGAGCCGCTTGCCGAACGCGCGCGCCGCCACGCGCATGAATTCGCAATGCTCCGGGTTGCCTTCGTAGCATACCGCTTCACGCGCGCCGTGGTCCAGGGCCTCGAAGGAGAAGTAGCCGGTGTTGCCGCCCACGTCCAGCACCTTCGTGCCGCGCAGGTCGATCTTCTCGGCCATGTAGCGCATACGCTCCTTGTCGTAGCGGTTCCACTTCTTGTCCAGCGCGTGGGGGTCCACCACCGCGGCCAGGAAGTCCGGCATGATCTGGTATTGGGAGTGGCGCGAGGCGTTCCGGTACAGTGCACGGAGTTGCTCGGCGTCGGCGGGATCGATCATGACGGTGCTGTGCCGCACTGGGCGTGTGCCCCAGAACGGCGGGCGAAAATAGCGCGGGTGCGCCAGTGGCCCTGGCCACCGGCATGCGCGCAGGACCCGTTCCTTCGCGGCGGCATGGAAGATGCGGTAGCCACCTATGAGCAAATGCTCCGCGAACGCGGACGCACCACCACGGCCCTGGCCATTTCCATCTTCCTGCGCCGCCTGCCTGACCGGATGGAGGTGGTCGGCCACCTGCGAAAGCGGCACGAAGAGGGCGCGGCGGATCTCCATCACAGCGTGTTCCTTGTGCAGGTGCTCTGTTGGGAAGGGCGTGCGGAGGAGGCCGAACAGGTGGTGCATGATGTATTGCGGCGTCGCGCGGGGTTCAGTATCGGCGGGCTGCGCGAACGGATCGCTGCCCACCTCCCCGGTGCCCGTGTCACCGGCTCCCGCTTCGAGACCTACTCCGGTTCCCCCATGCAGAACTTCGGGTTCTTCGAGCATGCCGTGGAAGAGCCGGGCGGCGGGTCCGATCCGCTCGTGACCAAACTGGCCACCCTGGAATATGCCGGCACCGAACCGTTGTTCATGGCCGGGGTCTACAGGCCGGGAACGCCGCTCGCGCGCGTCGCCCCGCGCCCTGTGGACGTCTTCGTGCCCGAAGGCTCGGACCTGTGCATCATCACCATGGAGAAGGCGCCCGGCGTGGAACTGGTGGTGCAGGACATGACCGACCCGGACGTGGACCGCTTCCTGGCCGCCTATCGCGCCGTGCATGACATCGGCCACGGCGAGGTGGACCATTTGTTCCCTGATGCGCCGTACAATATCGCCCACAGTCACGCGTACCTCGTGCCCGCCATGCGGAAGAGTCATGTGCCGGAACATTTCGCCGCGACGAACGCGTGGCTGGTGGAGAGTGTGCGGCAGCGTGGCTACACGGAGGAGGTGCGGCGTATGGTGGAACGCATGGTCCTCACACTGGAGGGATCCGCCTTCCAGCGGCGCATACGGCCCGCACTGCATTATGGCCTGCTGCATGGCGACATGCACCGTTACAACGTGCTGCGTGCCGGCGATGAGTACCGCATCATCGACTGGGGCCAATGCGGGACCGGGCCGAAGGGGATCGATCTCGCCGTGCTCTTCCGCCGGTTCCCCTACGGGCGCACGGTGGCCGCGCTTGAGCGTGCGGGCTGGTGGGGGGCGTGGCCTGCGGAGAACCGCGTGCTGTTCGCCTATGCACTGGTGCTCGTGAGCGTGATGATCGACCTGCAGGGCATCAAGGACGAGCCCCAGGAACAACTGTTCGGCCCGGCCACACGGGCCGTGACCGATGCGGTGGGATGACCTGTCCGGACCCGGGGATCGCCGCCCCGAACGGACCGCTCAGGGCTTCACGAAGAACATCACCGTTTCGAAGACGCCCTGCGTGTAGTGCCGCAGGTACACCCGGTATTCCGGCCGGAGCGCCAGAGCGAACCCGGGGATACGGAGGAAGTCGCGCTGATCGTGGTACACGCAAACGGCGAGGTGGGGCGCGTGCCTGCGGATCAGGCGTTCCGCGCCTTTCAGTGCGCGGGGCTCGGCGCCCTCCACGTCCAGTTTGATCAGGTGGACGGGCCCTTCCACCACCTCGTCCAACGCGACGGTATCAATGGTAGTGCCGCCAGCGTCGCTCAGTTTGCTGGCCGAACCCATCGAGTCGTCGAAGTGGAGCGTTTCCGCTTTGTCCCAGAGGCCTTTGCGCAGCAGTTCCACGTCGCGCACATCGCGCAGTGTTTCTTCGGCCTTGCGCGCCGCGGCTTCATTGGGCTCGAAACAGAAGATGCGTCCATGGTCCGGATACCGCCGCGCGAACTCCTTGCTGGTGGCACCATCGAAGGCACCACCGTCCACGAACACGGCCCCTGCGGGCAGTTCGATGAAGGGTTCCCAGTATTGTTCGGCCAGCCGCAGGGTGAAGCCTTCCATGAAGCCGATGTCGCGGTTGTAGCGGAAGTTGATCAGGGCCTCGAGCGTGAGCCGCGAGGTGTCGTCGTGCAGCCTGTCGTACAGCGCGCGGTAGCGGCCGAGATCCTCGCGCACGGTGTCCGTCGTGGACATGAAGTCGATCTCGGGCAGCTCCTCGGGGAAGGCCACCTGCAGGGCGAAGTAGTCCACCGAGTGGCCGCGCGCCCAGCGTTCGATGTTGCGCTTGGCGTCGATGGGACGGCCTTCCACGACGCAGTTGACCACGGCGGTACTCGCGGGCAGGTCCGCCGCGCGCCCCACCGGCCGGCCTGCGAAGGTGCCGGTGGCCGCGTCATTGATGAAGCCCTTCACGGGCATGCCGCGCCGCTCCAGCATGTCCGCCACGGCGGCGCCGTACTTGTTGGTGCCCAGTACATGCACGGCCGTGTACGCCCCTTGGGCGAAGGCGATACCACGTGCCTTTACCGCTTCTCGTGTATCCTTGAATCCAGGTGTCATTCCCGTTGGTCGATCAGGGCCGGTATCGCGTCCACGTCGAAGACCGGCATGCGGTGCACGCGTTGCACCTCCGCGCGTTCCTTGAACGCGTTGTCGATGAAGATGGCCCCGGCGGCGTCGCGGATATGGTCGCTCTTGCGCTCGTCGGGCCGCAGATGGACGATCTCTTCGAAGAGCCCCTCGTGGATCGCGTGCTCCTGCAGGCTCTCCCGCAGGTCCCCGGCGTGCTTGGTGATCAGCCGCAGGCGCTTGCCGCGTGCCCGGGCGTTGTACACGAAGAGCATCGCGTTCCAGTTCACGTGGCCGTCCTTGATCAGCGTGTCATCATAGTCCACGTAGGCGATGTCGTACGACAGGTCGCTACGGAAGCTGTTCGCCAGCGCCCGGTCCATCTCCATGCCGCCCGCGTTGCGCGTGATGCTCACGTCCAGGTCCAGCAGATCGTAAACGGTGAGCAGCGGAAAATTGATACCCAATGCGCGATAAAGTCCCATGCTGCCCGCCGTGCGCACGGAGACCTCCAGCAGTTTCCAGGCCCCGGCTGCATCGCGCTTCAACTGGAAGTACCACAGGCCGCGCATGCGCATGCGCTCGTGTATGGTGCGGGCGATCCCATCGATCTCCGGCGTCAGTTCCGCCGTGGCCGTGCGCACGCTGATGCCACCGAAGACCCGCGCCCGGGTGCGTGGGCCGGTGAAGCGCAGCGCCCCGTGCCGGTCCGAGAAGCAGTCCACGGTGAGTTCATCACCGGGCAGGTGTTCGGTGATGACCATGCCCGAAAGATCCCCCAACGCGGTGAGCGCGGCGGCGTCATGGACCGTGGCCGCCCCCTTGCCGCCCTGGCCCTCGTCCAGTTTCACGAAGACCGGGTATCGATCCACGTGCATGGCGTGCGTATACAGCTTCGGCGTGAAGCCCGTGTCCGCGAAGAGCGCGTACGTGGCGCGCTTGCTGCGCGCGATGCGGGCCTGCTCCTCGCCGGGCACGGCCACGCGCGCCTTCCAAAGCGGCTGGTGCCGGGCCAGGTGCAGCGCCAGGTCATCATGGGTGGGCATGATCACGTCGATGGCGTCGCGATCGAGCATGGCGGTGAAGCGCGGCAGGAAGTCCGCGTCGCGGAAGTTGGGCAGGCCCGTGTCGCAGCGCCGGAACACATAGGTGCCGTGATCGTCGCGGCTGGACGCGCCGTAGAGCTCGATGTTCATCACATCCTTCAGCGCTGCATGGATCTCCAGCGCGTTCTCCGCACCACAGGGGAAGACGAGCACCCGGATCTGGCCCATGGTCAGCGTGGGAAGGGGAGGGTTGTGTTCATGCCCGGGACGAACCTACGGCGGTGCGGGAGAACGGCCGGACGGATCACCCGATGATCACGCTGAGGATGCGGTCCATCTGTTCCGTATCGTAGCGCTGGTCCACGGGCAGGTACACCACATCGTTCGCGAAGCGGCGCGCGCCATCGGACGGTGAGAGTGGCGCCAGCAGGCCGGGCCAATAACGCGCGGTGTAGATGCGCGCGGCCAGCAGACGTTCGCGCAGCCCGCGATCACCGGACAGGAAGGGGTAGACCATGGGCACGCCGGCCGCGCCCGGGTCGATGGGCAGGCGGTTGCGATCGCGCAGCGCGGCGTGCAGGTGGTCGCGATTGCGCTGGCGCGTTGCCATGAAGCGTGCGTGGTCCAGGCCGGCCATCACGCGGGCGGTGCGGTGCGACATGGCGCGCACGGGCGCTTCGGCCAGGCGGCGTTCATGCTCCTGGTAGAGCGGAAAGCCCGCTTCGGTGCCCTCCGTGGCGGCGGTCAGCAAGTGGGCCCAGCGGCCGGTGGCGTCCACCGGCCCGAAGGCCATGCCTTGCGCGGCCTCGCAATGCAGATAGGCCCCGTCCGACACACCGAAAAACTTCCGGCAGGATGTGAAGGCGTCCGCACCTTGGGGCACCGGCGCATAGAAGGCCTGCACGTTGTCAGCGATCAGGTGGGGCACGGTGGTGGCCAGACGCTCCATGGTGGCCTGTTTCAACCCGAAGTAGTTCACGTACAGCAGCGCGTCCCCCGGGGCGGGTTTTCCCGGGGGAAGTACCGGATCGAGGTGATCGTCCAGGTCGTACAGTACGGGCTCCACCCCGGCGCGTTGAATGGCGGGGGCCAGCACATCGCAGGTGTAGCGCGGGGCCAGCAGGCGCTTGTGGCCTCGTGCGAGCAGGATCGTTTCCAGTGCGTGGCGGCCCAGGTCCAGTGCGATGGTGCCGTCCGGAAGAGGGTTCCCGTCCGCGGTCTCAAGGCCGATATATCCACCGATGCTGCCCATCTATTCCAGGTCAAAGGCGGTCATCATGCCGTGCAATTCATCTGGGGGAACGAAGAGCATCGCGTCCAGGATGGAAAGCCCGGGTACGAAGGATCCTTTCCCCTGCCTGTATTCCGGTAGCCGACTGCGGAGGAAGGAGAGCGTGATGCCCCGCTCGGCGAATGCAGCCCCGTCATACAACTCCTTGCCGCCGATGGCGTTCAGGTAGCGACCGGCGCCCTCGCGCGCGCAGATGTCGAGGATCCGCGCCTGCCCGCTCAGGTCCTGGTTCCCGTACATGGACGAGGTGGGGACGAGTTCCGTCCGCAGTCCGATGTGCCCCATCACCTCGCGGATGCCGTTCAGCAGCACGTCCGCCAGCCGCTCGTGCGGGCCGGTGAGCACACGCTCCAGCAGTTCCTGCACGGGCCGCAGGAAGGGCGCGCGGACGTACGCTTGGGCCACTGTGCGCAGGAATTTCTCACGCCAGGCACCGTACCGCTGCGGATCGAGCGCTATGGTGTTCATGGTGGTGAAGGAACCGGCGCCGCTCAAGGGCAGGGTGAAGAGGTGCGGCGCTCCGTTCACCAGGATGCGGTTGCGGTTCACCCAGCCCTGCTTGATGTAGTTGACGTCGTCGTACACCACGAAGCGGTCCACGGCGGCGATCAGCTGAAAATACCCCATGTAGGGGAACAGATAGGGCTGCATCACCCCGAGGGTGAGGGTACGGTCCGCCTGTGTCATGCGCCCGGCCAAAGGGGATCAGGACCGCCGGTCAAGCGCGGCCAGCAGGGCGCCGGTGATGCGGTCCGTGTCGCGGGGGGCGAGTTCGGGGTACAAGGGCAGGCAGAGCGTGCGTGCGGCCATGTCGCGGCTCTTCGGGCACGCGGCGGCGTCCACGTAGGGCAGCGTGTCCAATGAAGGGTAAAAATACCGGCGGCAGTGGATGCCTTCAGCGGCGAGTTCGGCCAGCACGTGCTCGCGCTCGGCCCCGTCACGGAACAGCACGGGATAGTACGCGAAGTTATAGGCGACGCCCTCCGGCATCACCGGCCTGTCCACCGCGCCCGCGAGGGCCCGATCGTAGGTCTCCACGATACGCCGCCTCCGCTGGATGATGTCCTCCACATGCGGGAGCACCGCCATGCCCATCGCGGCGTGCACCTCGCTCATCTTGGCGTTCATGCCCAGGGCGAGGTGGTCGTCGTTGCGGTGCCCGAAGCTGCGCAGCAACCGCAGGCGCTCGTCGTCGGCCGCGTCGTGCAGCACCACCGCACCGCCTTCCACCGTGTGGAAGAGTTTGGTGGCATGGAAGCTCAAGGTGCTGGCGTCGCCCCATTGCAGGATACTCCGCCCCTTGTATTTCACATCGAAGGCATGCGCGGCATCATAGATCACCTTCATGCCATGCCGCTTGGCGATGGCATCGATGGCCTCCACATCGCAGGGTATGCCGTACACGTGCGTGGCGAGGATGGCCGTGACGCCGGGCGTGATGGCCGCCTCGATGGACGCCGGATCGATGCAGCAGGTGCGCGGGTCGATGTCCGCGAACACCGGCTCACAGCCTTCCCACAGGATGGCGCTCGTGGTGGCCACGTAGCTGAAGGGCGTGGTGATCACCTTGCCCTTCACGCCCAGGGCGCGGATGGCGAGTTGCAGCGCGAGCGTGCCGTTGGCCATCAGCCGCAGGTGCGGCACATCGGCGCGCGCGCGCAGGGTCTCCTCCAGTTCCTGGTGGATCGGTCCCTGGTTGGTGAGCACGTGCGACGCGTACGCCTTGCGCAACCAATGCAGATACTCTTCTTCGGGCGGCAGGAAGGTGCGGGTGACGTGGATCGCCGGCCGCCCTCCGGTAGGCCCGGTCGCGGGCGTCAGGGTAGAGGGGGCGGTGGTCTCCATCCGGTCAGGGAATGGCCAAAGATAGGAGAGCGCCGCAGGCCGCCGGACCGCGTGCTTACTGCGCGTCCGGCCCCATGGAGCATACCGAGCGAACATCCCGTTGTGATCCGCCGGGGTACACGGGTTGCCCGCGCAGCATTCACCGGCTTTGCGCCGTACTTGACGTTACGATCCAGGGCCTCCGTTAAACCTTGATCAGGGATCGCACCTTCGCCTCTATCCGCTGGAGGAGGCCGGGTGGTGGGGTCTTGTACACCACTTGGGCGGGCAATGGGGCCATGACGATCTCCAGGTCCAATCGGGACGGGTTCGCCAGGTCGAAGTAGTACAGGTCCCCGAAGTGCGTGCTGGTGTACAGGTTCGGGTGCGCCCCTATGAACCGGACCAGATCCTGATAGGTGATGCCCTTCGCGGCCGGGTGCGCAGCATTGTCGTATGTGCTCGGTACCACGAGGATGATCTTGCTGGCCACCCTCATGGCCTCATGAACGCACTCCTTTTGGACGGGTGTCAAGTGCTGGAACACGCGTAAGGCCACGAAAAGGTCATACCGCTTGTTCGCGACCGGCCACGGGAGTTGCCTCGCATCGTGGGCGACGGTAGGTTTTTTATCCCGGAATTTCCAATTCTCATCAAGGATGTCCATGGTATGGGAATCCGCCACGCATGTGATGCCCATTGTGCCCATCTCCAGGACCTGCGACGGGTCATTGATCCCCAGTCCCTTGATCAATTCCACCACCCTGGAGTGGTAGTCCCATCTGCCTTCCAGCAGTCGCGGCGTCCAATGCCCGGTCTCCAATTCCTTGGTCCTGCGCATGAAGTCCTCTTTCGTCAGGTATCGTAGTGTGCTCATGGGCGGTGCTTTATTCAGGTCGGCGTTGCTCAATTTCGTCAAGGCCGTTTTCTCGGGGGCGGGAATGATGGTCCGGCTTGATCCTGCTTTGAGGTCGTGATGGACGTGATGAAACCGCGGATAGCGTTGACGTTCTCGCGAAGATCCGCTGAACCATCGATGTCGAGGACCGGGATGCCGGCTTGTTCAAGCGTGTCCCGGAACCGCATGTACTGACCGCATACCTCCTCCTGGTCCATGGCGAGCCGGTCGAGATCCTTGCCTTTATGCTGCGGAAGCATGTCGCCGGTTTCAAGCCGTCGTTTCAGGATCCGCTCAGCGATGGTCCTTGGATGGGAGCGGATGCTGACGATCGCACGCATCGAACAGAAGTCCCGCGACATGGGGCCTTTCGACATTTCATGTTCAATACTGCTCCTGAAATTGTGGAACAACCCCTCATCGGACACGACGATACGGCCGGGGTTGTGAAGGACGGCCAGTTTGTCGTCCTCGATCACGCGATGGAAGTAACCAAGGACGCGCATCTTGTCCATTGGCGCATAATCCTTCATCGCAATGGCATGGAGCATTTGCCCGGCCAGTGTTCCGTACAACTCATCATGCTCGTTGCCAAGGCGCTGTGGAGGGAGGTTCAATTCCCGTTTCAGTACGGACAGCTTCATCAGGTCGCCTGCCGCCCCTGTCAATTCGTTATAAATGGTAGATTTACCAACGCCGGGCGGGCCGATGAACTCGACGTACAGCCCGTTACGCCGCTGTTGTCCGGAACCGGACGGACCTGTACTTATACCATTTGATCGGGATGGAACAAGGTTCCTGAGAAGGTTGATGAGCGAAGGGGGCATGGCGGACAGGTCTGTTCCTATCTGATCGTGGACAGGCCGTCCTTAATGGCGGTGGCGCTCGCCAGGAGGCAGCGAACATTGAGTGACCTCACGCCCCCCGGCCAGGACCTGTGGGTCCGGGCCATCGGTCCGGGGCCGTAGCAGGGGACGAGGCGTCGAGCGACCAACGGCGGTTCTGATGGAACCATTCTCAGGCCCGAAGTCACCCAAAGTGGATCGGTGGAAAGCCGGGCCTCCACGGGATGTGCTTCGCGATGCGTGGAATTCGGGATGCTCCCCCTCCCGTTCTTCGGTCCGGTCAACGGCGGGAAGGCCACAGGTCGGTTCATCGGCTGATGTCGGACACTCCTGGATCCGCATGTGGTGGCCAGGGATCTGTACAGCTTTCCACGTTCCGACGCAAATGTAGTTCCACGCACATGACCGACCGCGGGCAAGGTGGCCTCCTGACCGACGGTCGGCACATGGGGGCCGAATACCGTGGCCCTGCGACATCGAGCAGGTGGTTGAACAGGCCATCGACCTGGTTCCATGCGTGCCACTATTGAAGAATGGCCAAGGGGGAACTTGGCTGTGGCCTTGGTCATGGCCTCCCCGTGCGCTCCAGGCTCACATCCCATCCCCCCATTCCAGTCGCGGCTTCACCACGCCTTTGCGACGACCGTACCAGGAACCCTGCCGGACAACCTCATGCAGTTCGAACCCGATGGTGTCCTCCACGCTGAACAGGAGCTTCCCGGCGCGAAAAAAATTCACTACGACCCGGTAATTCCCTTCGCAGAGAAGGCCGCCAGGCACCCGGCACCACACCTTGTTGACGCCGGGTCGTACGATGCGGGCGCCCCCGCAGCCCTCGTGCCAACTGGTGGCGAAGACGAGGATGTCCTCTCCGTTGTACACGTGGTAGGAGACGTTCAGGTCGTTGTCCTGTATCCCGGTGTTCTCGAACCGGGTGACGACGCGGAAATGTTCGTCGAGGTCGATCGGCCCGTCCTCGATGTCGCGCTCCACGAACATGGAACTGAGCCTTACCAGTTCGTTGCCTGGTCTTTCATTGTCGGCCCATTCTCGGCGGTCCCCACCCGAACCATAGGTACCCAGGTACGCGCGCACCACATCGTCCGTAGGGCCGTCCATACGGACGCGGCCATCGTGCAGCCACACCACGCGCGAGCAGAGGGCCGCCACGGCCGTCATGTTGTGGCTGACAAAGAGGATGGTGCGGCCGCTGTGCGCCACGTCCTTCATCTTGCCCAGGCATTTGCGCTGGAATTCGGCGTCGCCCACGGCCAGCACCTCATCGATCACCAGGATCTCGGGTTCCAGGTGGGCGGCCACAGAGAAGCCGAGGCGCACCTTCATGCCGCTGCTGTACCGCTTCACCGGGCTGTCGATGTGGTGGCGGATGCCGCTGAAGGCGATGATCTCGTCCAGTTTACCGGCGATCTCGGCCTTGCGCATGCCGAGGATGGCGCCGTTGAGGAAGATGTTCTCGCGGCCGGTCAGCTCGGGGTTGAAGCCGGTGCCTACTTCGAGCAAACTGCTCATCCGGCCGCGCATGCGGATCTCGCCCTCGGTGGGCAGCGTGATGCGGCTGAGCAACTTGAGGAGGGTGCTCTTTCCGGCACCATTGCGACCGATGATGCCGAGCGTTTCACCCCTGCGCACGTCGAATGAGACATCGCGCAGCGCCCAGAAGTCGCGGCCGGTCACCTGCGCGTCCGGCTCCTGGCCGATGGGTATGCGCGGATCGGGCTTCCCGCGCAGCCTGGCGAGCCAGGCGCCCAGGTCCTCGCTCAAGGTGGCGCCGCCGGCCTCGCCCAGGCGGTAGCGCTTGGCCAGGTCGGCGCAACGGATCACCACGGGCTGTTCCTCCACGCTCATACCACGTCTGCGAAGGAGCGTTCCACCCGCTGGAACAGCGTGAGCCCGGCCAGGAGGAGGACCACCGCGAACCCCGATGCGTAGCCGAGCCCGGCCCAGTCCAACTCACCGCCGAAGATCATCGCGCGCATCGCGACGATCACGGGCGTCATCGGGTTCAGTTGGAGCACCGCCAACATGGTAGCGTTCTTCGATACGATCTCCATGGGGAAGATCACCGGGCTGGCGAACATGAGGAGCTGGACGCCGAAGGCCACGAGGAAACCCAGATCGCGGTATTTCGTGGTCATGGCCGAGATGAGGATGCCCGCTCCAAGGCCCAGCACCGACATGATGACGATGACCGCCGGCAAAAGGAGGATCCATGGCGAGGGGTGCCACGGGAAGTCGAGGAAAAGCGTGTGGAAGGCGATGATGAGGAACAACAGGGCCAGTTGCACCAGGAAGGTGAAGAGCGTGGCCAGGGTGGTGCTCACGGGCATTATGAGGCGGGGGAAGTACACCTTGGTGAGCACGGCCGAGTTGGTGCGGAAGGTCTGCGAGGTCCTGTTGACCACGCCGCTGAAGTACGTCCACGGTACGATACCGCTGAGGTAGAAGAGCATGGCAGGGATGCCCGCCGGCGCCAGGCGTGCCACCAGCCCGAACATCACGGTGTAGACGGTGGTGGTCAACAGGGGCTGGGCCACGAGCCAGGCCGGGCCCAGCACGGTCTGCTTGTACTGCGCGGTGAGGTCACGCCGCACCAATAACATCATCAGGTCTCGGTAGTGCCAGAATTCCTTCAGGTCCGGCCGCCACCAGGACTGGCGTGGCCTGATGATGACGTCCCATGCGGTTGCTCCGGTCTCGCTCATGTCCATGACCCGGCCCGGCGGCCGGCATCCGAGTCAGCTGTTCTGGTTCAAGGGCTTATGGCCGCCATCGTCCTCGGGCTTCTTCTTGCGGCGCCCGTATCCATATCCGTACCCGTACCCGTAGCCGCTGCCGTAACCGTACGCGTAACGGTAGCCGTAGCCGTAGTTCGTGTTGTAGTAGTAGCGGCTCTTTTTCATCCGCACACCGTTGAGGATGAAGCCGAAGTTCTTCGATGTGTTCGCCTGCGCGGTCTCCACCGCGTTGCGGATGTGGTCCTTGTTCGCGAAGCGGGTGTTGATCACGAATAGCGTGGCGTCCACGTGGCGCATCATCAGCAGGGCGTCGGTGATGAGACCCACCGGCGGGGTGTCCACCAGCACGTAATCGAAGTTGTGGCGGCCCCACTCGAAAAGCTCCTGCAAGTGCTTGCTGAGCACCAGTTCCGATGCGTTGGGCGGGGTGGGTCCGCTGAGGATCACATGGAAGTTCTCGATCTGCGTGGGCTGCACGCATTCGCCCACCGGCACCTTGCCCACGAGGATGTTCGTAAGGCCCTGCTGGGTGTTCATGCCCAGGTTGGAACCCACCTTGGGTTTGTGGAGGTCCAGTTCCAGCAGCAGCACTTTCTTGCCCGCCTTGGCCAGGATGGCGCTCAGGTTCACACTGCAGAAGGTCTTGCCCTCGTTGGGGCGATAGCTCGTGACCATCACCACTTTGCCGTGCTCGGTGGCCGGCAGGTATTCCAGGTTGGTGCGCACCGTGCGGAAACTCTCGGTGATGGCGCTCTTGGGGTCGCTGTCCACCACCACGTAGTTCTCCTCGGCCTTCTCGCTGGCGATGATCTCCCCGAATACCGGGAGACTTGTGGCCGCCCGCAACTGGTCCGCGTTCTCAACCCGGTCATAGAACAGTACGCGGATGAACACCACCACCATGCTCAGCAGCAGCCCGCCCACCAGGAAGGTGTACAGGATCTTCACCTTGTCCGGCCGTACCACGCCGAGCGTGCGTGCGCGTTCGATCACCTTGGTAGTGGGGATGATGCCCGCCTTGGCGATCATCGTGTTGGCGCGTTTCTCCAGGAGGAATTCGTAGAGCTTCTCGTTCACGTTCAGTTTCCGCCGGATGTTCAGCAGCCCGCGCTGGTTGGCAGGCACCCCCTTGATGAGCCGCGTGTAGTCGTCGATCTGCGCCTGAACCTCAGCGATACGCTCGTTGATCGCCTTGCGCGTGCTGGTGAGGTATACCATCAGGTTGGCCCGGTTGAGCGCCAGGGTGGAGTCGTTCCGGCTGATGGCGGGGTTCTCCAAGGTGGCTTCGAACAGGTTCTGGTTCTTCGCCATCTGCATGTTGTACAGTTCGCTCAGGGTCTGCTTCAGGAAGATGTCGTCCTGCAGGATGTACAGGCTCGGTGGCAGCAACTTCTCCTCGCCGATGTTCAGCACGTAGTTCTCCAGCGCGTTCACGCTCTCGATCATCATCTCGTACTGCCGCTTCTTGGCGTCGTAGCCCACGAGCTGATCGAAGTACTGGTCCTCCTGCTTGTTCAGGTCCAGGATGTTCTTGCTGTTCACGAAGCGCTCCAGGTCGTCCTCGTACACGGAGATGATCGTGCTCACCTCGTCGATCTGCTTGTCGATGTAGCTGAGCGTGCGGTCGTTGATGTCGAATTCGCTCTGCAGGGTATAATTGATGTACTCCCGGCTCAGGGTGTCCAGGAACATCCGGGCGCGGATGGGGATCTCGTCCTCCACCCGCACCTCCAGGATGGACGTGTACTCCAGGTTCTCCACGCTCATCCAGTAGCTGTACTTGCTCACCAGCCAGCCCCGGCTGTGCACCACGAACTGGTAATCGCCACTGGTATAGCGTTCCAGGTTCGAGGGTGTCACCGCCTGCACCTTGTCCACCCGCAGGGCGAAATCACCGTCCGTCCCGTCGGCCACGTCCGTGTCGAAGGGGAAGGTCTTCTTGATGATGCCGCCCCCGCGGTCGTAACTGAGCTCGAAATGGTCCGGATCGAGGATGTGCAGGTCGAAGGGCTTCTCGAAGAGCTTGTTGTTCAACAGGCGCATATGCACCGTGAAGGGCAGCGTGCCGTACTCCTCCTTCTTCTTGAAGCGCCCGATGATGTAGTACGAGACGTCGAAGTCCAGTTTGTCCAACGTCCGGTTGACCATGTCCCAGCTGGTGAGCACACGCTTCTGGTTCACGATATCGCCGTAGGCCGCGATGTACCCGATGTTCTGGTACACCTGCGTCTGGTAGTTGTACGTGTCGCGGTCCTTGAGCAGGATCTGCGTGCTGGCCCCGTAGACCTCGGGGATCTTGTAGCTGTACAGATAGGAGAGGACGGCCGCCAGGATCAGGGCGACGACCACGAAGTACCAGTTCTTCGAGAAGATCCGGAGAAAGGCGCGCAGGTCGTTTACGTCGATGATGCCCGCCTTGGGGCCTGCCGCTGCTGCCATGGTCTCCGGAAGGGTCGCGGCCACATGGCCTGCTCGCCCCTGCTTTTTTGGAAGGGCTGCGAATATAGGCCGCGCGCCCCGCCGGATTTTCGCCGGGGCGTGCGGCCCTGTTCCCGCCCCCGGTGCGTGTCAGGCCGGTTGCGCCACGTAGCGCAGGTACGGCTTTACCCGGCGGATGCCTTGGGGCCAGCGCGCGTCGGCCATCTCATCGGTTACGGCGGGCACGATGATCACCTCCTCACCGCTGGTCCAATCGGCCGGGGTGGCCACCTGGTGCTTGGCCGTGAGTTGCAGGCTGTCGATCACCCGCAGGATCTCGCTGAAGTTCCGTCCTGTGCTGGCCGGGTAGGTGATCATGAGCTTCACCTTCTTGTCCGGCCCGATGATGAACAACGAGCGCACCGTGGCCCTTTCACTGGCGTTCGGATGGATCATGTCATACAGTTCCGCCACTTTCCGGTCGGGGTCGGCGATGATGGGGAAGTCCACCTCCACCCCCTGCGTCTCGTTGATGTCGGGCACCCAGTTCCGGTGTGAGGCGATGGGGTCCACGCTCAAGGCGGCCACCTTCACCCCGCGCTTCTCGAACGCTGGACGCAGCCGGGCGGTGGCCCCCAGTTCGGTGGTGCATACCGGGGTGAAATCGGCCGGGTGGCTGAAAAGAACGCCCCACCCATCGCCCAGCCATTGGTGGAACGAAAGGAGGCCTTCGGTGGAATCGGCGGTGAAGTCGGGGGCGATGTCGCCCAAGCGGATGGTGGCCATGGGGTTGTTCGGTCGCGTTGCAGAGGCGAACCTATGCAACCTCGGTAGGGGAGAACCGGGAAGTGATCAACATCAGGTGGTCCGTGGCCCGAGGCCCTCCTCGCGACGGCCGCGCCGATCGTTGATAAGTCAGCCTTGGCGGCCCCGTTCTCGGCCGGTCCGTCGATCTTTCTTTTACATTTGGCCGCGTTTTCGAGCCCTTCCCAAGTATGAAGTCAGTGTTACGCTTCGCGGTTGTCGCGTGCTCCATGGCCTTGCCGGTGCTGGGTGGGCTGTGGGCCCAAGGAGGCCCCCCCGTTGGCGGTCCCCCACCGTGCTGGCCCCCGCCCTGTATCCCGGTGGATGGTGGCCTCTCCCTGCTCATCGGTGCAGGTGTTCTCCTTGGCGCCAAGCGCGCGCTCGATCTGCGCCAAGGTTCGAAGCGCACGGCCTGATGGCCACTGGCGCCCAGCCTTCCGCCCGGCCATTCCGGGCATTGCCCGGGGGCGATGCACTGGTCCGTTTTCTCCTTGTCGCAGCCGCGCTCTTTATCGGCTGGCAGTTGCTCTATTCGCTGGTGATCCACCCCTGGGGCGTGCTGGACCGTTGGCTCATCGACGGGCTTACCGGCCAGGCCGGCGCGGTTCTCCAAGGGCTCGGCTACGAGCTGCTCCCCGAACCTTCGGGGGAGACCAACCGCTACATCGGCGTGCAGGGCGGCAGCTTCCTCTGGATCGGTGACCGTTGCGATGGCCTCTCGGTCATGGTGGTCTTCGCGCTCTTCATTCTCGCCTTCCAGGGCCCATGGAAGCATAAGACCTGGTTCATCGCTCTGGGCGTGGCGGTCATCCATGCCATCAACGTGCTGCGCGTCGTGGCACTTTGCATCGTGGTCACCATCGACTACGAACTGCTCAATTTCCAGCACGATTATTCCTTCCAGGTGGTGGTGTACGGCGTGGTGCTGTTTCTTTGGTACATCTGGGTGAAGCGCGTCGCGCCCACTCCACGGACCACCTGAGCCATGGGGCGGCCGTTCCGCGCTGCGCTCGTCCTCGCTGCGGGCATCGGTCTGGGCGCGCTGCGCGAACTGCTCTTCATCAACCTCAACTACCAGATCGACCATCTCCGGCGCGCCACGCCATGGTCCTTCGCGCATTCGCGCTTCCAGGGCCTGGTGGCGGACTGGGACCTGCCCATGCTTACCCGCTTGAAATGGGCCCTGGCCGTGCTGTTCGTCCTGCTCATGTGGGGGCTCTGCCTCCTGCTGTTGCGCAACGCGGGCATGTTCCGCCGCTTAGCCGGGCCGGTGACCATCGGCTTCGCGGGCATCGCGCTCTGTGCCTTCCTGCTGCACATGGCCGCTCGCTGGTTGCCGCTTGAAGAGGCCTCGGTGAACCTCCTCCATGCCATCCAGTACCCGGTGCTCCTGCTGGTCCTGCAGGCGGCGCTGTGGGTGTTCCCGCACCTGGCCGCGAAGGAGCGCTGATGGCCCGTCCGCCCGGAGGAGGCCGCCGACAAGGCTTCCGGCCGGACGGCTACTTTCGCGATCCCCCCCGGGATCAGGATCATGCGGGTATCCATCGTTATCCCCTGCCACGACGTGCGGGACCACCTGCCCATGGCGCTGGACTCGGCCCTCCGGCAGGAATACCCGGACACGGAGATCATCTGCGTGGACGATGGCAGCACGGACGGTACAGCCGGTGTGATCGCCGATCACCGCGCGCGTCATCCCGGGCGGATCCACGTGATCGAGCAGCCGAACAGCGGGGCCTCGGCCGCGCGCAATGCGGGCCTGATGGCCGCTTCCGGTACGTACATCCAGTTCCTGGACGCGGACGATACCATCCTGCCGGACAAGATCGCCGCACAAGTGACGCTGGCCGTGGCCGAAGGCCTGCCCGACCTGGTGGTGGGCGATTTCGAGCAGGTGATGCCCAACGGCCTGCTGCTGCCCGCCCTCGCCCTGTACGGCCAGCCGTGGATGGCCCTGATCCGCACGCGCATGGGCACTACGAGCGCCAACCTCTGGAAGCGCGAGGCCGTGGTGGCCGCCGGCAGGTGGAACGAGGAACTCGGCAGCAGCCAGGATTATGAACTCGTCTTCCGCCTGCTGAAGCGGAACGCCACCGTGGCTTGGGACCGGCACATCCGCACGCACGTGCTCAAGCGGGCCACCGGCTCCATTTCGCGCACCGGCATGCGGGCCAATTGGGACCGCTACATCGCGCTGCGCCATGCCATGCTGGAATACCTGCGGGCCACCGACCCCAAGGGCCGGGCGGAGGAGATCGAGGTGCTCCGCCAGTACATTTTCATGGCGCTGCGCATCGTGGCCGCCGAGGACCTGCCTGCGGCCACAGCCGCCTACCGGCGCAGCATCGGCAAGGGTTTCCGCCCGCAGGTGGGCAAGGCCATCACCGAGCGTTACGCCGCGATCCATAACTTGCTCGGCTTCCCGCTCACCGAGCGCCTCATGCGCCTGGTGAAGGGACGGCGACCGCAGCCCGCATGATCCGCTCGCACGAAGACTTCCTGGCCTGCCGCGAAGCGGACCGCATCGCCCTGCGCCGCGAATTCTCCTCGCAGATGATGTTCGACGAGGTGTGGCGGTTCCAGCGCCTGTTGCGCCGCGTGGAGTACCACCTCAATTGCCACAAGAACAAGGGCCTCTTCGGCAAGCTGCGGTACAAGTACTGGTCAATCCGTTTCCACAAGCAGAGCGTGCGTTGCGGGTTCGACATACCGCCCAACGTCTTCGGCCCCGGCCTCAGCATCGCCCACCGTGGCACCATCGTTGTGCATCCGGACGCGCGCATCGGCGCCAACTGCCGGATCCATGTGGACGTGGTCATCGGCACGCGGCCCGGGCCCAGGGACCTCGTCCCCACCATCGGCGACAATTGCTACATCGGCCCGGGGGCCAAGCTCTTCGGCGATATCGTCATCGGGAACAACACGGCCATCGGCGCCAACAGCGTGGTGAACCACTCCTTCCCGGAGGGCAACATGACCATCGCGGGGGCTCCCGCCCGTAAAGTGAGCGACACGGACAGCCGCGAGTTCATCATCGCCACGCGCAGCCACGAGAAGACCCTCGGATGAAGAAGCTCCTCATCGTGGTGGGCACCCGCCCCAACTTCATCAAGGTTACGCGCTTCAAAAAGGTGGCCGCCGCGCGCGGCACGATGGACGTGCGCATCGTCCACACCGGCCAGCACTTCAGCGCCAACATGGCCGACGTGTTCTTCGAGCAGTTCGGGCTCGTACCGGACAGCTGGCTGGAGATCGGCGCGGGCAGCCCCAATGCCCAGATGGCCGCCGTGATGCGCGAACTGGAACCGGTGATCGCGCGGGAAAAGCCCCACATGATGATGGTGGTGGGTGATGTGAACAGCACCATGGCCGCCGCCATCACCGCCAACAGGATGGGCGTGCCCCTGGCGCATCTCGAAAGCGGCCTGCGCAGCTTCGACCGCAGCATGCCCGAGGAGTTCAACCGCATCGTGGCCGATGAACTGAGCGACCACTACTTCATCACCGAGCAGAGCGGACTGGACAACCTGCGGCGCGAGGGGCGAGGGGAGGACGCCATGCACTTCGTGGGCAACACCATGATCGATACACTCGTGGCCTTCGAGCCGCAGGTGCGGGCCAGCGATGTGCTGGAGCGCTTCGGCCTCGGTAGCGGTGGCCATGTGCTCATGACCATCCATCGCCCGGCCACGGTGGATGTGCCCGAACGCCTGAGCGAACTGCTCGACCTGATCGCTCACCTGTGTCGCCCTGAGCCCGCCGAAGGGCAGAGTACCTCAGCACGAAAGGTCGTCTTTCCCATCCATCCGCGCACGGTGAAGAACATCGCCGCCTTCGGGCTGAAGGCGAAGTGCGACGCCATCCAGGGGCTGGTACTCACCGAGCCGCTCGATTATTTCTCCTTCCAGAAGCTGATCGCCACCTGCGCCTTCATCCTTACCGACAGCGGCGGCATCCAGGAGGAGAGCACCTTCCGCCAGGTGCCCTGCCTTACCCTGCGCCCCAACACCGAACGGCCCATCACCGTGACCACTGGGAGCAATGAACTGGTGCCGCTGGAGATGGGCGCCGTGCGGGAAGCGATCGCGCGCATCGAGAACGGATCGTTCAAGAAGGGCAAGGTGCCGCCGTTGTGGGATGGGTACGCCACGGAGCGGATCGTGGAGGTGCTGGAGCGGGTGTTGTAGTGATCAGAAGGGCAGCTACGCGTTTTCCACTACCGCGCTGTCTTTTCTTGTTGAACGCTGGCGCGCGGTTAATGCACGGTGGCTTTCAACGGTTTACGTATTGGCGATGGGCGGGAATTATAGCACTAAAGTTCAATCGAAGAACAGAAGTTGAGTTTTGCATTTCTGTTGATACGAAGCCGTTCAGCCCGCCTATTGCCAATACGATGTTAGCGGTTCGGCTTTTTATGTTTAATAAGTCTGTCAAAGTCTTCTTTTATTCGTTTTTGTTCTTTAAGCAAGTAGTAGTCTGCATATGGCGAACCACAATCTTGGTTGCTTATTTGATGTAATAATTTTTCGTTTTCAAAATAACTTCTGTTTTCAATTATTTCTGATTTGTCAAAGTCAAATGCTTCGCTGTCATTATTCTCTTTCATTGCAGTTGTGTCGTAATATAAAGGTCGGTTGTATTTGTACCGTTTTTCAAAAACAAATGAAAGTTGTCCGTTAAGCAAAAAATATTCAGTCAATAGTTGAAATGATTCGCCATAATGTCGTGTTACAATTTTTTCTAATTGTCCATTCTGGTAATAAAATTTTGCTTCTCCACCTTCTGTTGATTCTGATAGTTCTTCTGTGTCAATGGAAGTCCAATTTGTAATTGAGTTAATTCTCTTAAAGTTCGCTCTGATTGGTTTTAGTCTATCCGTTAAATATTCGTTTACAGGTAAATCTTCTTCGTTGAAAGTTTCTTTCAGTTCAATAGTATCTGTTGTAACCACTGTATTTTTTGTCGTGGTTGTCTGTTCGTTTTTTTGTTGTCCGCAACTTGTTAAAAGAAAAATTGTCAATATATAAATCGTCTGTTTCATTGTCGGGTTTTCGGGTAAGCTGACCGCTAACGTTGGGTTGACGAAGATCTTCGTTCATCCGAGGAAGTATGCGAGGGTGAGGATCTTCATTTTATTTCCGCATGTGGTGGGTTTTGCGAAGGTATTGCCTGGATATCCGTCAATCGGCATCCAACGCATCCATGGGGGGTGATGATGCCTTGCAGGTAGCGGGTGCTGACATGTGTGTACACTTCGGCAAGCTCAGTGCTTAGATATCGGTGGTCCTGC
>Ga0138256_10000399_pt1 | contig 48072 bp, 34 predicted proteins | sample KNB2016incub_MG_FD_105486 | JGI IMG/M metagenome (GOLD analysis project Ga0138256, IMG submission 105486) | Active sludge microbial communities from wastewater in Klosterneuburg, Austria - KNB2014incub_MG | ecosystem: Engineered > WWTP > Activated sludge > Unclassified | place: Austria...
ACCATAGTATATCCCCACACATAATGATTGGGGACCAAATTTTTATAAGATCCATTTCTAACCTTGTCGTAGGACCAAAATTTTTTACCTTGCTGCAATGCTCTAAAATCAGCGACGAAGGAGGGCATTCGACCTCTTCCTCCATTTGAATTTTGAGTTTCAGCATTGACTGCATCCCCTTCAGCAAACCAATCCGGTACCACAAATCCATACGAGGCTCCCCAGGCTTCTTCTCCCAACAGATGATATAGCGCATTATTGATTCCAACTCTTGAGTTCATACCCTGGAGCACATGTCGGTATTCATGAATAGAAAGGGCTTCCACCCAATCGATCGAACCCAAAACATAAGGAAGGTGAGGAGGTGTCAAATAAAATTCTGACATCCAGGGTCCAATACCAACATATCCGTTTGATTCGATAGTTTGGTTTTGGAGCACCATGTTTATTTTGAATCGCTTTTGACCAAGCGAAGTGTCCTTGTAGTAGAATTCGTGGATTTTTTGGTATACACGATTTGCTGTAGATTCTATCCCGGATGGAAAAAAAATATTGATTTCTTCGGTTTTGAGCTGTTGCCAATGTAGACCAGGGGCATGCCCTGAAAAGTCCTGGCTTGTCAACTTGTTACCAAATAAAATAAGAATAAAACCGCAGCACCAGAGTTTCATGATCTCAATATTAACCATGCTCACTCAAATCGCAAAGGATATTATCGATCAATTGATGAGTTCATAGATACCGGCTATTCCTTGACCTCCTCCTACACAGGCTGTTACCATACCATATTTCAAATTTCTCCTTCTAAGTTCACTAAACAATTGGGTAGATAATTTTGCCCCTGTGCAACCGAGAGGATGACCTAGAGCAATGGCGCCTCCATTGACATTGACGATATCAGGATTGAGTCCGGCTTCCTGTATGACAGCGAGGGCTTGGGCTGCAAACGCTTCATTGAGTTCGATCAGTTGGATGTCCTGAAGTTTTAAACCCCCTCGCTTCAAAGCTTTAGGGATAGCAGCGCAAGGGCCTATACCCATGATGATCGGTTCTACTCCGGCTACATCACAAGATACCAATCGGGCGATAGGCTCGAGATTTAATTCTCTCATCCTCGCTTCGCTCATGACGATGACGAATGATGCTCCATCAGAAGTCTGTGATGAATTGCCAGCAGTCACAGAACCATTCATAGCAAATACCGCCGGCAGTTTTGCAAGTGCTTCGAGGGTAGTATCTTTTCTCACCCCTTCATCAGTATCCATGATAAATGATCGTTCTATACGTTTATTGTTTTGGACACTAATGTCGGTGACATTCACAGGCACGATTTGATCTTTAAAATAGCCTTGTTCAATGGCATGTGCAGCCTTTTTGTGTGATTGCAAAGAGAATTCATCCTGGCTTTGACGATTGATATTATATTTTTTGGCTACAGCTTCAGCAGTAAGTCCCATGCCTACCACATAGTCAGGAGTATCTACTGCGACTTTGTAACTGGGTGCCAATTTATATCCGGTCATGGGTATCATGCTCATACTTTCAGTGCCTCCAGCTATAATACAGTCTGCCATGCCTGCGCGGATCTTAGCTACTGCCATGCCGATCGTCTCAAGACCACTGGCACAATAGCGATTGACCGTCATGCCGGGAACATCTTTGCCCAGAGCTCGTACTGATATCTGCCGTCCTATCTGCAGTCCTTGTTCGCCCTCTGGATTGGCACAGCCTACGATGACATCATCTACGGACTTTGGATCCAAATTGGGCGTGGTCTCAAGCAAAGCCTGTATGATTTCCACAGCAAGGTCATCAGATCTAAAAAACTTAAAACTGCCTTTACCTGCTTTCCCAATGGCACTTCTCCTGGCGGCTACGATATATGCTTCTGTTGTCATTATTTAATATTTTGATCTAGTTGAAATTTGAATAAGGATACGGACTTGTTCAAAGCTTAATTTCTGAGCGGTTTGTTGTTTTCTAACATGTATTGAATGCGTTCAAGCGTTTTTTGTTCACCACATAAACTTAAAAAGGCCTCTCGTTCTACATCCAGGAGGTAGCGTTCGCTGACCTTTTGAGGACCGGACAGATCGCCCCCACAGAGTACCCAGGCGGCCTTTTTAGCTATTTTAATGTCATGTGCCGAAGCATAGTTGCCCAGTTTCAGACTGTGAGCCGCTATGTACAAAGAGGCCAAACCTTGCTGGCCCAGAACCAATACATCTTCTCTGGGTATAGGCATGGTATAATTAGGAGCGAGCTCCAGTACTTTGGCTTTTGCTTCTGTAATATTTCGATCAGCATTCAATACGACGCTGTCTTTGTTTTTCAATAGGTACCCGAGGTCAAAAGCTTCTGTAGCTGAAGTACCTACAGCAGCCATAGCAATGGTCTTAAACTTCTCTACGAGGGTGGGTATCATGACATCGCCCTCAAAAAAGGAATCAGATGCTCTCACAGCAAATTCTTTAGTACCACCTCCTCCGGGGATCAATCCGACACCTGCCTCTACCAGGCCTATATAAGATTCTGCTGCGCAAAGTGCTGCATCACAATGCATTAGGGTCTCACAACCGCCCCCAAACACATAACCTTGAGTAGCAATGACGACAGGTATCTTGGAATACCGGCATCTCATAGTAGTATCCTGAAAAGTCTTTACTGCGAAGTTGAGCTCATCCCATTCTTGCTGATAAGCAGACATGGCGATCATCATCAGATTGGCTCCGACACTAAAGTTTTTGCCATGATTACCAATGACAAGCCCTTGCCATTTTCCTTCTTCAGCGATAGAGATACCTTCATTGATAGCTTTGACTACGCCTTCTCCAATCGTATTGGCTTTGCTCTTAAACTCAACACAAAGTACCCCATCACCGATGTCATGGATGACGGCATCCGGATTTTGATAGACTGGCTTGTTGCCCGATAAAGCAAAAAGATTGACCAGGGATTCTCTACCTGGTATCGCCAGATAGGATTTTGAACCAGGATCATAAGCCTTGATGGATCCATCATGTGTATAAAATGAAGTATGTCCTTTTTCAACCATTTCCTTTACCCATGGAGCTACAGATTGGCCATCGGACTCAGCCAATTCTATACCTTTGGACAGGCCGATTGCATCCCAATATTCAAAAGGTCCAAGATCCCAGGCAAATCCTGCTTTAAGCGCATCGTCTATACTATATATATTGTCACTGATCTCCGGGATGCGGTTTGAAGCGTAGGCAAACAGTCCTGCAAGTGATCGTTTGATCAGCTGAGCTCCGGCATCTTCCATAGTGATGATGGCTTTAAGTCGGGGGCCTAATTCATCGGTTTGCTTGGAGACTCCCAGGCTGGTCAGTTGTGTCTTGTTGGGTACTTCGTATTCTAATGTCTTGAGGTTGAGACTGTAAATTACATTTTTGCCTCCGGCGTCTTTTTCATCAGATTTATAATAAAATCCTTTGCCGGATTTATTGCCCAGCCATTTGTTTTCCACCAGGTGAGTGAGATAAGAGGGCATCTTAAGCTGGTGTATTTGTTCATCATCCGTGCAATTGGTTTGAATGCCTTCAATCACTTTTACTGCAGTATCCAGGCCCACAAGATCTGATAATCTAAATGTGCCTGTACCGGGTCTTCCCATAGCTGGTCCTGTCAGTTTGTCGACTGTGCTGATGTCCAGGTTTAATTCTTCAGTCAGCTGGTATATCTTGGACATGGCGTACACCCCGATCCTGTTCGCTATAAATGCAGGTGTGTCTTTGCACAACACCGTCCTTTTGCCCAGGTGTACATCCCCAAACTTCATGAAGAAGTCTACTACTGCTTTATTGGTATCCTGGGTGGGAATGATTTCTAATAATCTGAGATACCTGGGTGGATTAAAAAAATGGGTGCCTAAAAAATGGGCCTTGAAGTCTTCACTTCTGCCTTCAGCCATCAGGTGAATAGGTATCCCGGAAGTATTGCTGCTGATGAGGGTACCCGGCTTTCGGTATTTTTCGACTTTATCAAATAAGGATTTTTTGATATCCAGCCTTTCTACTATGACCTCGATGATCCAATCACATTCGCTGATAAGAGTTAAATCATCATCAAAATTGCCAGTTTTGATGTTTGAAATCAGGCTTTTATGAAACAAAGGTGAAGGTTTGGTTTTAACAGCATTCAGCAAAGCTGTATCAACAATTTTATTCCTTGCCTTTTTGTTGCCCTTCTCTTCCTCTTTGAGATCAAAAGGTACTATATCCAACATCAGAACTTGATAACCACAATTGGCCAGGTGACAAGCAATGCCGCTACCCATGACTCCAGAGCCAAGGACAGCTACTTTACTGATTCTATACATATTTCTTTCTTTGACCCAAAGTTAAGTTTTAAATAGCAAAAACCTTTCAAATTAGATTTTATTATAATATATCTTAACGAAGAGCTAATTTTGAACTTTATTATACTACATGGTGGTGATATACCGTTGTGCTAAAACTTAATCAAATACCAACATATGCTTTCAGTATTATTGTTTCAAGTGTCCAATCTTCCTCAGGTACAGACTGCTGTCGAATCCACGGGTACACAAAATTTATGGTCCGTTCTATTGCAGACCGGTTATTTGGGCATTGCCAATATCTTTATCAATTTGGTCCTTTCGGTGATTGCCATTTACATATTTGTAGATCGATACCGTTCCCTTAAACGGGCATCAAATGTGGACGAAAATTTTATGAATAATATCAGGAATAGTGTACAAAATGGCAATATTGATGCGGCCAAAAATCTTTGTGCCCATACTGACACACCTATAGCAAGATTGATAGAGAAGGGACTTCAGCGAATAGGTAAGCCTTTGCGTGACATCGATGCTGCGATTGAAAATACGGGAAACCTGGAATTGTTTAGAATGGAGAAAAATCTTTCTATACTGGCTAGTGTAGCTGGAGCGGCTCCTATGATTGGATTCTTTGGTACAGTGACCGGTATGATTCAGGCGTTTTATAATATGGCCAGTCAGCAAAATGTGACCCCAAGTGTCTTAGCCGGTGGTATTTACCAGGCACTCATCACGACTGCTGTCGGTCTGGCAGTGGGCATATTTGCCTATATTGCGTACAACCTGTTGGTATCCAACGTAGAGAAAGTAGTTTATAGCATGGAGCGTACCACAGTAGAATTTATGGACTTATTACAAGAACCAGCTAAATAAGCGCAGTGCATTTTTTCAAATCTTAAATAATCTCAGTATGGCGCTTAAGAAAAGAAATAAAATCAGTGCAGAGTTTAGCATGGCATCCATGACGGATATGATATTCCTGTTGCTGATATTTTTTATGCTTACCTCAAGTATAGTGAGCCCTAATGCGCTCAACCTTAAACTTCCATCTTCTACTTCAAAGACGGTAGCGGCCTCGACTTTAACCGTGTCTATTACCCCAAATGGCAAATATTATCTCAACGGCAAGGAAATGGCTTATAGCGTTTTAGAGAAAATGGTGCAGGTAGAAGTAAGTAAAAGCGGAGACCCTAAAAATACTACGATGACGATTGTAGCAGATAAAGATGCTACCGTCAATCACCTTGCGAGTGTCATGGAGCTTGCCCATGTATTGAGGATCAATGCTATCCTGGCCACAGAATCGAAATGATACTTTCGACCAGTATTTATCGTTAACATTAAAAGGGAATATGGAAATCCATTTATCATATAAAGAAAGAAAAGACCAGCAAATAGCCCGATGGACCAGCATCATCGTGCATACCATTATTATTTTGTTGCTGTTCTTACCTTTACTAAAATTTCCAATTCCACCTCCAGGTCAGGAAGGTATTCTCGTGAGTTTTGGAATGCCTGACCAGGGACAAGGCGATGGTAAACCCATGACGCAAAATGAAGAAAAAGTAGATCCTACACCACCTAGCAAGCCTACCCCCCCGCAACCTGAAGAAAAGGAAGAAGTGACTAAGCCGACACCGGCTAAAGCTGCCGAAGCTGCTCCTCCTAAAACACCTGATAAAAAAGTGATCACTACTGAAGACCCAACTACTGCAGCTTTGAAGAAAAAGCAAAAGGAAGATGCCCAAAAGGCTGCAGATGCTGAAAAAGCCCAAAAAGCCGCGGATGCAGCAACAGCCAAAGCGGCACAAGATGATGCCAGGAAAAAAGCTGCCGCGGATGCTGCGCAGAAAAAAGCTGAAGCAGACGCAGCGGCCAAAGAACAAGCTGATCTGGAAAATGCCAAAAAGCAGTATGGGGATGTATTTGGAAGTGGTAAAGGGAATACTGGCAAGACTGGCAATCAAGGGGACCCTAACGGAGATCCCAATGCAGACAACCTGAAAGGGATCAGCACAGGTAGTGGCAAAGTTGGCGGAGGCCTTGATGGACGAGGCGTAAAGTTTGAACCTCAGATCCAGGAAAACTCGCAAAAGACAGGAAGGGTTGTGGTCAATGTTTGTGTGGATGGTAATGGAAATGTGATCAGCGCAAAATATACTCAAAAGGGATCTACTACCACTGATGCCACTTTGCGCCAAATAGCAGAAGATAGTGCCAAAAAATTTAAGTTCACGGCCAGTGCTATCGATCAGCAATGTGGTACCATCACCATTGATTTTAAAGTAAAATAATAAGACTAACTATTGTATTTTGCCTGCAGATAAGTGATAGATGCCTCAGCAAATTTCATTGGCTGCCCGATATGATCAGACTATAGATTTTTTATATAGTCGTTTGCCGATGTTTGAAAGGGTAGGCCCCATAGCTTTTAAAAAGGACCTGACCAATATTTTGGCACTTTGTGAGATACTGGGTCAGCCACAAAAAAAATTTAAATCAATACATATCGCCGGGACCAACGGAAAGGGGAGTGTCTCTCATATGCTGAGCTCTGTCCTGATCGAAGCTGGATACAAGACAGGTCTTTATATCTCTCCACATTATAAAGATTATCGTGAAAGAATCAGAGTGAATGGCCACTATATCTCTAAAAAACAGGTGGTCAGTTTTGTAGATCAGATCGCTCCGCATATAGATGCTATCAGACCTTCATTTTTTGAAATCACAGTGGCCATGGCGTTTGACCATTTTGCTAACCAAAAGATAGATATTGCGGTGGTCGAGACCGGATTGGGAGGCAGGTTGGACAGTACCAATATCTTAAGCCCTATCTTGAGTATCATCACCAATATCAGTTACGACCATCAAAACATGTTGGGAAATGCCTTAACTGATATAGCCTTTGAAAAAGCAGGTATCATCAAGGCTGGCGTGCCTGTGTTGATCGGAGAGTACCAACAAAAGGTATTTAGTGTATTTAAAAATGCTGCTGTAAAACGAAATAGTGACTTAAAAGTAGCTTCACGGTTGGGTAAGGTGATGACTCAAGCGACTACTAATAGATATGTCTACAAGCCCCTGGATGGTAAATATCTCAAACTGGATATGCCATATCATGGGGCGTATCAAACCAAGAATATCCTCACTGTCATTCAAGCCACCCAATTATTGCACCGGCAAGGGATGTGCATTATATCACAGAGTGATTTAAAGAGGGGTTTAAAAAATGTCGATACTCATGCCCCTTTGGTTGGGCGATGGCAGTCTTTGTGCGATGCTCCGAAGATAATTGCTGACGCTGGTCACAACGTAGACGGGATTCGTGCTGCCATCAATGAATTGAGAAAGATAAGAGCCAGGCAGATTCACATCATATTCGGAACTGTAAAAGACAAAGATGTATTGCCTGTGTTGCAATTATTGCCAAAATCAGCCCAGTATTATTTTGTCAAAGCTGATATTCCCAGGGCAATGGATGACCAGGAATTATATGAAAAGGCACTTGGCCTTGGCTTAAAAGGTCAGGCATGCGGTACGGTCAAAAAGGGATTCCAAAAGGCAAAGTCCTTGGCAGGTATCAACGACCTGATCCTGGTGACTGGTAGCATCTTCGTAGTAGCTGAAGTATTGTAATAATCATCAGTTAGCACAAAAAAGCCTCACTGACTTTCATCAGCGAGGCTACATAATATTCGGGGGGAAATATATCTTATCGGTCGAGTGTAAACTCGGTGAAAAGCTTTTCTTTGTTACGATCGATGATCAAACGATATCTGCCATTGGTTAAAGTGCTGAGTGAAGCTTGTACTTCGTTTTTGTCCTGAATTCCTTTGACCGGGACTGCATTGCCTGACTCATCCTTGATCTCAAATCTGAGTACATCAAATTGGTTTCTAAGGCGGATGACGATCTTATCCTGGACCATATCCTGGTAGATCTCAAATGGGCTATCCTTTTCTTTATGGATGACATGGAATGCCTGGACTGTTTGACTTGCAAGCGTAGAGTTAGTTTTCAGGGCAGAGGCTGGGATACTATTCTGACCCGATACTAAATACATTGGGCCAATAAAAGCGATCAAAATGGGGAGTAGTTTTTTCATATATACTTTTTCTTATTTCGAAATAATTTGATTCTTAACAAATTAGATATTTTACAACTAATTGTAAATCAAAGATAATAAATATTATTAATAAATGTAATGTGTAAAATGAGAAATATTAAATATTTTTTTCGAATGACCTGGACCAACCCTGGTTATTAAGTTGCCAGATTTACAAGCATATTTGTGGTCCGATGAAAAAACTTGTAATTGGTATTTCAGGTTCTAGTGGGTCTATTTATGCTCATAGACTCATTCACAAGCTAGAAAATCTGAGACCCCAGTGGGCTCGCATAGGTATCGTGATCAGCAGCAATGCCCTCATCAACTGGCAGATTGAGCTCAATAGTGCTTTTAATCTACCGGATGGCATGGACCTATACCAATCTGGAGATTTTAATGCTCCTTTTGCTTCAGGTTCAGCCAGGTTTGAAACAATGATCATCTGCCCTTGTTCTATGGGGACGATGAGCAGGGTAGCTACAGGTATTTCTAATGATTTGATGACCAGAGCAGCAGATGTCATGCTCAAAGAACGCCGAAAACTGATCATAGTGCCCAGAGAAACCCCCCTCAGTCTTATTCACTTAAGACATATGGTCTCACTCACCGAAGGTGGCGCTGTGATACTGCCTGCGGTCCCTTCATTTTATCATCGCCCTGACACTATCCAGGCAGTGGTAGACACTGTGGTCGACAGAATATTGGACCACGCCGGATTCGAAGCGGATATTCAAAGATGGGGAGATTAATCAGCCATTACCTTTTTTATGTCCCGGTTGACTGCTATACTGGCATTGAGTTCAAAGCAAGCTACGATTACAAAACAATTTAATTGAATGTAGAGCAAAATAATGATCAAAGCGCCTATCGGCCCGTAAATCAGGTGGAAGGAACCAAAATTATTGATCAAAGTAGAAAATATTAGGGATATGATAATCGAACTGGCTGTAGCCAAAGTAGTACCTGGTGAGAAAAATCGGAGCCTTTTCTTCATGGAAGGCCCATACCTGAAAATGGTGGCAAATATGCCTTGAAACAAAAGCACCACAATCAACCACTTGAAAATACCAATCACAAAGGCCGAATATTTTTCTAAAAACAAAAATTGGATGACCCAATTGTTTTCTTCCCCGTAGACCGGATTAGTGATGACCCATTTTTTGCTGGTAAAATAAGAGACCAGGCTGCCCCAGATTTCATTTCCAAAGATGATGATAGCGACAGAAGTCAACACCAGGATGGCAACCAGAAAAACCAATTTTAGGGCATCAAGTCTTTTTTGCCAAAAATTTCTTCTCTTAAAGGTCTCGTCATACGATTTTTCAAACCCCAGCATCATGGCCTGCATAGCGTTCGTAGAAAAATACAGCGCCATTATAAACGAAATGGATAGGAGTCCATTATGAGGAATCGATACTACATCATCAATAGTCTTAAATAAAAAAGGCCTGACCGCGTCAGGAATAAAGGGTTCTATTTCTTTTAAAAATACGCTTTTGACACCCTTGATGGGTAAGATGGGGATGAGTGTAAAAAGGAATAAAAAAAATGGAAAAAGGGCGAGTAAAAATGAAAATGCCAGCGAATTGACTTTATGGATTATTTTTTCTCTGCGGGATTCGTTATACAAAAAAACCAAAATATCATACAAAGGTATCCTTGCAAATCCTGGCAAGGAGGTCTTTTGAGCCCATTGAATGGCATTGTTTACCTTTTCCTTTCCCAGAAGTTTTTCTAAACTATCTTGCAGTGGGTGTTTCGATTGCATGGGCTATTAGTTCTTGCAGTTTATTTGGACAGGGCACTCTTTTTTTTGAGGCTGCATCCAAAAAGCACAGTTTGATAGTGGCTGCATTGATAAGCTGTTTTGATTCATTGTAAATCTCGGTAAAAAAAATGATAGCATCCTCGGGTACTTGCCTTACGCTGGTTTTTACTTCTAATTCCTGATCATAAAGTGCTGGCCGCAAGTACCTTACCTGCATAGACATCACGGGCATGAGTACTTTTAGTTCCTCTTCCAGTTGTTTATAGGCCATACCCAAAGATCGAATGGTTTCGACCCGGCCTATCTCATAAAATTCAGCAAAGCGGCCATAATATACAAAACCCATCTGATCGGTTTCACTATACCTTGTCCTGATATGGATGGAATGTGTGTATTCTTTTTTGCTCATATCAGGATGCTCTTTGAATAGGACAGGACAAACAATGCGGTCCTCCGCGGGCTCTGGATAGCTCTGCACTGGGTATGGTGATGATGGTCTGCTTTAGATTATCAGCTTCAGCCGTAGAATAATCTAAAAATTCCCTGGCTGGCAAGATATGGTAGCCTACCTGTTGTAAGGCCGATGCTGTCACGGGATTGCGGTCATAGGTGATGGCTACACCAGGAGCTACAGCTAATAAATTGCAGCCATCAGTCCATTGCTCGCGCTCCTGGGAAGGAGTCTCCCCGCCGCCGGCCCAGACAATTTCTATCTCTGTGCTGATCTCATTCCATAAAAATTCTTTGAGGGTAACATAGTACTGGGTTTCTCCGGTATGTCTATGCACTTCCACATAGGAGCTGAATCCGTCCTGAATGATGGGTTTATAGCCTACAAACCGATGAACATCTATCTGCGTGATGATGGTGTCAATATGCATAAATGACCTGTCTGACGGGATGTTGAACATCACCACATTGGATACGACTTCGTGGTCAAACAGATAGGATTTTAAAGAATGAAAAGCGTGCAGATTGGTTCTTTCACTGATACCGATCAACACATAGTCTTTGTTTAATATCATGACATCACCTCCCTCCATGGATACGGGTTCGCCTTTTTTAGAAGGAGGGAAAGTGTCCAGGACACTCAGATCTATGATTTTACCGCTTTGCCTGGGAATTGAAAAGAGCGGATGATTGTACAGTATAAAACGGGTCAGGTAATTTTCTCTTGTACGTGCCTGCTTAGCAGCCTTGGTAATAAGAAAATGCTCGTTTAGGGCAACACAAATGTCACGTGTAAACAAAAAATTGGGGATCGGATCAAATAAAACCCTTTCGTCTGATGCATCATACCCGGTGATCAGACTTTCCGCCAAATCTTGATCAGATTTAGCACCCAGGTTGGCGCCAATAGATTTGGGTAATTCCTCATAATCTACCAGGCTTTGAATTAATTTTTCACGGTGTAGTTCATTTACTCCCAGAGATTCCTGAAGCAATATTTGCGTTTCCAAAACATTTTCTTTCCCAATCAGTTTTCTTAAAATATCTGCGAAAACTTTATGCTCTGCCTGCATAGCCGGCAAGTATACGATATCATCAAACAGCAGATCCGCAGATTTTTTTGGTGATACTCTTAAGATGCCGGCATCAGGATAGTGGAGAATGACTTTTTGTAAAGTACCTATTTCAGAGTCAACTCCTAGATTTTTTATAGTACGCATTTAGTGCAAAATTCAATGATTTTTCCCGGATTGACTTACTCTTCTTTAAAATAAAAAAACTTATATCCCTGGGTGTTGAACTCCATTTTCTACCAATGTTCATAAAATTCAGATCAAATCACTCAAAATTGAGGGTCAAAATTCGTTAAAATCTTCACGACTTTACCTAAGGATAATTTGTATTTTTGTGTCCTGAATATTAAATAATTTCCATTTTAGTTTCATGTTAAAAAAAATCAAGTCCATTTTTGTTGTCGAAGATTCGTCTGCACCTAAAGCTTCTTCAACTTCTTCAGGAGATACGAAAGGTGATACTAATCCACCGATGAGTGAGATTGATCTGACCATTCCCGCCCCTAACAATATCCCGGAAAGTTCCAGTGAAAATCGGTTTCTAAGTATCCTGGCTCAAGCAATTGAGAAAAATAATCAACAAGGCTTTGATTACTTTGAATTTCGACAATCACTGATCAACCTGTCAAAGTTGAATATGGACGAAATGACGAAATACAAAAGCGCCTACGCTGCAGCCCAGGCCATGGGGGTGTCACCGGCTACTTTGGTCGATAGTGCAAAATTCTACCTCGGATTATTAAATGATGAAGGCAAAAAATTTTCAATAGCTGAGCAGAATCAGCGAACTAAAGTAGTAGAAGATCGTAAAAACGAATTGACTCAGATCGCTAGTGAAATTCAGAAAAAACAGGAGATGATCATTCAATTACAATCAGAAGTAGAAAAGCTTAATAAAATACTTGAAGATAAAAAACAAGATGCAGCTAATATGGCAGGCAAACTGGAGCATACCAAAAATGAATTTGAGACTGCTATGAAGTCCATCGCAGGTAAAATATCAGACGACATTGAGAAAATGAATCAATATTTGAAATAAAAACAGAATATTTAATCAAAGACATGGACAACACAGATTATAAACCAAAATCTTTCTGGAAAAGACCTGAAGGGGTGACTGGGGCTATCTTTTTAGCTGGTATCGTGCTTGGTGGAGGATTTTTATTGTTTTCAGTTTTGCCGGCCCTGGTGGTTTTAGTGCAGACCGCACTGGGATTGGCGGTTACCTTATTAGTTTTGGGAGCGATTATCTATATGGCGCTCGACCCTAAAATGCGCAATCTGGTCGGCTATATGTATAAAAGTGTGATGCGCTCCATCACAGGTTTATTTGTCAAAATCGATCCGATTGGTATCCTCAAAAGTTATGTAGATGACTTGAAAGCTAACCTAACTAAAATGAATCAGCAAATTAATCGGCTGAGAGGTCAAATGCATAAACTCAAAGAACTCATCCTCAATAACCAGAAAGAAATCAAAAACAACCTTGAAATAGCTTCTCAAGCGAAAATGTCTAACCAGCAGAATGTAGTCATCCTCAAATCAAGGAAAGCCGGTCGTCTTCAGGAATCTAATATGAAATATGATGATCTCTATAAAAAAATGGAGGTTTTGTACCGGGTATTGACTAAGATGTATGAGAATTCACAGATTATGCAGGAGGACATAGCTGACCAGGTAGAGGTGAAAGAGCAGGAAAGAATCGCAATCAGATCGAGCAACTCGGCCATGCGATCAGCTATGAGCGTGATCAAAGGTGACAAGGACAAGCGTGCTATGTTTGACCAGGCGCTCGAAGCGGTAGCAGATGATGTGAGTCAGAAAGTGGGTGAAATGGAGCGATTCATGGAGTTGTCAGATAATTTTATGAAAAGTATTGACCTTCAAAATGGAGTCTTTGAAGAGGAAGGGCTTAAAATGTTAGAAAAATGGGAGGGTGAAGGGGTTTCCAAACTATTGGGAAGTGAAAAAGCTAACCTGATATCCAAAGCCAACGATGATACGGATATCCTGGACCTGAATGCTCCTCTGTCTCGACCTGAGAAGGTTGGATTACACAAAAATCAATATGACGGCTTTTTTGAAGATTAGATCATTGTTCTTGATATTCAAAATGGAGCAAGAAATCCTTTCATTTTTTATGTAACTTCGAACTTATAATAAATTTAAACTATACATATGGCGACCCGACTTACAGGTTTTTCAAGATTTTTAATCACAATTCTCATATTAGGATTGATCGCTGCGGCAGGATACTTCCTTTTGAATAAAACCAATCTTGGCTCGAAGATCAAAGATCAGGCTCAGCAAACTTCCACCAGCACACCAGGCACATCTTCCGTGCCTAGCGGAAGTTCCAATAGCACCGGAGCATTTAAAGATGCCATCAAGGTCGGAGTAGTCACCTGGGGAGGATATGCAGGTGGCCAATATTTTAACGAAGGATTTAAGGCCAATTCGCGTTCGAGATTTGTGCAGGAATATGGTTTTCCGGTTGATTTTAAAATTCTGGATGATGTGCCTGTATCCCGCGAAGCATGGAAAAATGATGAGGTCAATCTTTTATGGTGTACCATTGACGCTTTGCCTACGGAGATTGGAGGATTGGCTGATTTTGACCCGGTAGTTGTATTCCAGTCAGATTGGTCCAGAGGGGGAGATGCTATAGTAGCCCGAAGAGGAATCAATACAGTCAATGACCTGAAAGGGAAAAAAGTTGCAGTAGCTGAGATGACGCCTTCTCATTCTTTTTTATTGTGGATGTTAGAAGCTGCCAATCTCAAAGCAACCGATGTAGATATCATCAAACAAGCCTCAGCCATTGATGCTGCCCAGGTATTTAAAAGTGGACAAGTGGACGCAGCCGTAGTTTGGAGTCCGGATGATCAGGCTTGTCTTAAGTCTGTGGCAGGATCAAAAATATTACAAAGCACCAAATCGGCATCTAATATTATCGCTGATGCTTTCATTGCAAAAAGAAGCTGGGCTGATGCGAATAGGGATAAACTTAGAAAATTGTACGAAGGTTGGATGAAAGGTGCTGCTGAGATCAATGCCAATGAATCCAACAAACGAAAAGCGGCCAAAATACTTGCAGAAAACTTTAGTGGCTTTACTGAAGACGATGCACTCGCTGCGATTAATAATGTCAGACTGGTCACCCATGGAGATAATGTCAATTTTTTTGGACTCAATCCCACTTATAAAGGAGTAACCGGAGAACAACTATATTCAAGAATGACCAGCATTTATAAATCACTTGGTTATGCCGAAGGCAAGGTACCGAACTGGCGCATCATCAGTGATCCCTTATCTATACGCAATACGGTGTTGACCGGCCCGGACAATGATGCCGAAACTGAAAAAGCTTTTACCAAAGTATCCGAAGAAGCAGGCAAGGTGCAACAAGCTATTTCTACTAAACGAGTATCTATCAATTTTAGATCCGGTGAATTTGAACTCGATGAGAATGCTAAATTTATAGTTGATCGCGAGATGGTAGATATAGCAAAAGCTTTTGCCAATTCACGTATTCGTGTCGAAGGCAATACTGATAATGTGGGTTCTTCACAGACAAATCAAATTTTGTCCCGTAAAAGAGCACAATCTGTAGTTGATTACCTGGTGGCAGTACATGGTATGAATCGTAATCGATTCGTTGTCGTTGGTAATGGACCTTCCAAGCCTGTAGGATCCAATGATACTGAAGACGGCAAAGCAAAAAACAGACGCACCGATTTTGAATTGATCGGAGAATAATCCAAAATGAAAGACTGGTTTAAATTGAGAGGTGATCTGGAAGGATCATCCAAATATATTGCGACAGCTATAGGTTTTGTATTGACCATTTTATTATGGTGGGTATTGGCAGAAATCTTTTCAAAAAACAGACCCATCTATCCTGGTGAAGACAATACTACGATGGAACTTATAGACTCAACCAGCAATCAATCTAAAGTAAAGCTTTGGGACGCCGGCGCTAAGACTGATGATGCTGCAGCAGTACGTTATGAAAAAGTCTATCCATTGCTACCAAGGCCTGATCAAACATTATTATCCTTCAAAGCTTTATTTACAAAAGACAACCTGGTGGGAAATACTTTACATTCTTGTTGGCTCAACCTCCAAGGATATTTTTGGGCTATACTGCTTGCTTTGCCCTTTGGTATGTTTTTATCACTATTCCCTGTTTTTAAAGTAATGTTTGCCAGGCAAGTCGATGCGATGAGATATTTGCCATTGTCTGCTCTAACCGGCTTATTTATTATATGGTTTGGTCTAGGCGACTCTATGAAAATTGCTTTCCTGGCAGTGGGTATCATCGTCTATCTTGTACCGGTAGTCATGCAACGAATCAAGGAGGTTGAAGACAATATGTTGCAAACCTCCTATACCATGGGGGCTACTGCCTGGCAACAGATCAAAAAAGTATATATTCCTGCTTCCCTATCGCACCTTATTGACGATATCAGGGTGCTGACGGCTATTTCGTGGACCTATATCATTATAGCAGAACTTTTAAATAAAGAGACAGGGATCGGAGCACTGATTTATACGAAAGCCAGGCTTGGACAGACTGATCGGGTTTTTGCTATCTTGATTGTGATTACCCTGGTCGGGCTTTTTCAGGACCAATTATTCCAATTAATTGACAAAATCATCAATCCTCACAAATATTATAAAAGCCGTGTTGATGGTCTGTCTGATGCCTCAATTGGCTTTATGGCCTGGGTTGCAGCTATCATTATCGGCATTTTGGCTGGTATGTTTCCTGCTGTAGGAATAATGAAATATGGTGCTTGGATCTTAGGTGCAGCAGGAACACTTTTTTTTGTGCTTGGTTTTTTCAAAATTAATAAAGCAAACCAATAGATATGTTTGAGGTGCAGGATACAGACTTACCTAACCTGATTGAGCTTAAAAATATAAGCCAATCATATGATGGGGGTAAAAATTTTATTATCAAGGATCTCAATTTATTGATAGAAGATAAGCCGGCACAAGGTCAGATGGTGATACTTTTGGGAATGTCCGGATGTGGCAAGTCAACCCTGCTTAGATATATCGCCGGACTCCAACAGCCTACCCAGGGCGAAGTTCATTTGCATGGTAAGCCCAGGACTGAAGCCGATCACGTTGGAATGGTTTTTCAGCAATATTCGTCCTTTCCATGGATGACCGTATTAGAAAACGTTGCAATTGGTCTTGAATTTAAAGGGGTGCCTGAAAACGAAAGAAAAGATCAGGCTATGGCGATGATAGAACTTGTGGGTCTGGCCGGGCACGAGAATAAATTTGCACAATATCCTACCTTGTCCGGTGGACAATTACAACGCGTAGCAATAGCGCGCAGCTTATTGGCTAATGCTGAAATTTTATTGATGGATGAACCCTTTGGAGCTTTGGATATAAAGACCAGGATCCAAATGCAGGATCTTCTGCTTGAATTGTGGAATAAATTTAGCTCTACCATTCTTTTTGTGACTCATGATATTCGTGAAGCAGTTTACCTGGGTGACGATATATATTTCATGAAATATGCTCCTTCCAGGATCGTCGAGCATATAAAAGTCGACCTGCCTTTTCATAGAAATCAAGACACAAGACGACTGTCCAGGTACAACGAATTGATCTATGAAGTAGAAGATGCAATGTTTAAGATTGCTGCCTTGTAAGTTGCAATTATTTAATCTGACCTGTTGTATTTTGTGGTGTTACATGCCGATGTTTGTAGTATTTTTGATCTGATAGCTCATAACTTTCAAAATAGTTCATTCTTTCTTTCTTAAAAGTGGCCATGTTTTATTTCAATTAATATAAAATATTCTTTAACTGAAATTTTCATATGAAGTCAAAAATAAATATCCTGTTAATTAGCCTGTGTTTATTGTTGTATGGTTATTCATCCATCAGTCAATCATTAGACACCCTGGTACGGCCTAAACTCATAGTAGGTATCGTTATAGATCAAATGCGTCATGATTATATATATCGGTATTGGGATAAATACGGTGATGGAGGTTTTAAGCGCCTGGTCAATCAAGGATTTTCCTGTGAAAATACCCAATACAACTATGTGCCTACCAATACGGCCCCAGGTCATAGCGCGATTTATACAGGTACTACACCAGCATTTCATGGGATCATTGGCAATGAATGGTTTCAGCGCTACAGTCGAAAAGCTATGTACTGCGTGGAGGACCCGACTGTAAAAGCCGTCGGAGGGGTAGAAGCCGCTGGCAAAATGTCACCGGTCAATTTATTGACAACCACCATTACAGATGAACTTAGATTATTCACCTACGATCGGGCCAAAGTGGTAGGACTATCGCTGAAGGACAGGGGCTCTATCATACCGGCAGGTCATCATCCGACTGGTGCATATTGGTTTGATCCCAATACTTTAAATTTTATGACCAGCACCTTTTATATGTCTAAGTTGCCGGGATGGGTAGCTGATTTTAACAATAAAAAATGGTGTGAAGCTTTACTCAAAAGAGGATGGACTACGCTCCGACCTTTGAATGAATATACAGAAAGCCTCAGTGACGAGAATGATTATGAGGGCAGATTGGCAGGTGATAAAAGGGCCACTTTTCCCAGGGAATTTGATGCTTCTAAACCGAATTCAAGTCAGATTTTAAGCACGCCGCTGGGTAATTCGCTGATAACTGAGATCGCATTGGCTGCTTTGAAGGGGGAAAGCCTGGGTCTGGATAAAATCACTGATTTCCTGGCGATCAGCTATTCTAGCCCGGATTATGCAGGACATTTATTCGGACTGCAATCGGTAGAAGTAGAGGACCTTTATTTAAGACTCGATCTCGAATTGAGCAGATTATTAGATTCACTGGACCAGGTAGTAGGTCCCAATCAATACCTGTTGTTTTTATCAGCTGATCATGCAGTGGCCCAAGTGCCTCAATTATTAAAAGATCAGCATTACCCAGGAGATTATTTTAAAGGCAGCAAAATGCTCGATTCCTTAAAAGGTTACCTGGATGATGCATTTGGTCCTTACATTATTGACGGCTTCAGCAACAATCAGATTTATCTCAATGAAGACCGGATAAAAAACAAAAAGCTTGATCGCCCGGCTGTTGTATTGGGTATTAAAAATTTTGTAAAATCTTTTGATGGTGTGATCGATGCCTTTGAGCGCAATGAAGTGCCTTTTCTTTCCCCTGTCAATCCTACGTATGGCATGATCCTTTTAGGCTACTATCCACCCCGAAGCGGTGATATCATGATCATCACCCAACCAGGATGGTTTGAAAGTAGTTTTACCACGGGGACCACGCACGGATCGCCTTACAAATATGACACCCACGTGCCCCTGTTGTGGTATGGATACCATATCCAGCCTGGTAAGTCGTATAAACAATATGCACCCATTGATATAGCACCAACCTTAAGCCAAATATTAAATATACCACTTCCAAGTGCCAGCATAGGCCAAGTGATTACCGAGCTATTCCATCAATAAAAAAGCCTGCACTTTTGAAGTAGCAGACTTGATCGTATCCAGTATTAAAATAATTCTTTCGCGGCTCAGCTTATTTTCAAAAACTTGACGGCTTTATAACTTTGGTTTGCCGCTTCAGCTTTGAGTATGTAAAAGCCTGCCGGGAGATCAGCCACATTCATAAAGCCGCTGCCTGCTGAGATACTTGTTTTTTTGTGCAATTTTCCCTGGAGGTCAAATACGGAGATTGAAGCATTGGTAGTGAGGCCAACTAGATCAATGGTTAATTGTTGTCTTGTAGGATTAGGTGAAAGTTTGACAGTCCAATCTGTTTTTTCTGACAGGATAGCATTAAATTCTATTTGGGCTGTATTGGTTTGGATCCGGAGAGAATAACATCGATGGTCATGGTGAGAATTGTTCCAGCCATAGACTCTTGCATAATAGGCACCGGGGCTCAAATAGAGATTGACCTGCTCTGGCTTTAAATCTGAATTTTGCGATATACCCATACTGGCTCCTGAACCCGAATAGACCCGTAAGTCATAATCTGCAGGGAGATTGGTCAGGTCTATCGTCAAATTACCGCCTACGGTCACCATGAATTTGTAAAAATCATTGTCCGCTGCAGGACTGATTTTGCCCATGATTTCTTCATTCATTGAAATTGGCTGGGCGGTAGTAAAACTCTCATTTTCTTTTAAGTCCATTGATCCCGGACATGTATCAGCAGCTGCCAGGGTATTAAATTGAGCATTGGCGAAGGAAGAAGAACTGTTTCCACTGCAGTTTGATTTTACCCTCCAGTCATAAATTGAACTTGTAGATAATTTGTCCAATTGATACATATTATTGCTTACTGTTATTGTTGTCCATATAGCTGCAGTAGTAAGCTTATATTCAAGTTGGTAACTGACAGCTTCGGCATTACCAGACCAACTCAAAGTAGTCGTGGTGGCATTCATATTGGTTGAAGTCAAATTGGCTGGCACATTACAAACTGTAGGTGTAGGCGGAGCGGTGGAGCCCGATGCTTTAAATTGAGTTTGGGTATATCCACTGACGCCGGAAGCGCAGTTGGTTCTTATTCTCCAATCATATACTGTACCAGCTACCAAACCAGACATATTTATTGTTGTAGCCGAGGTGTTGGTCAATACAAGCCAGCTGGCAGAAGTAGCTTTTTTAAACTCGATGGTATAGTTGAAGGCACTGGAGACTGCTGTCCAGGATAAGTGAGCCGATGTCTGCGAAATATTAGTAGTACTCAGATTGGTTGGAGCAATACAAGTACTTGGCGATAAGGTCACAAAATCTGATGTTGCATAGCCACTAGTGCCAACAGAGCAGTTTGATTTTACTCTCCAGTGGTAAGCTGTAGATGCTTGCAGTCCGGATAGTACAGCCGTAGTACCGGTCGTATTATTTAAATGGTTAGTCCAATTGGTGGCTGAAGCCAACTTATAGTCAACCGAGTAACTGGTGGCATAGGTATTCGATATCCAGGACAACGAAGCTCCTGAAGTATTGATATTTGTGACGGAAAGACCAGTTGGTGGAATGCTGGTACAATTGATGGCTGTAAGCGTGGTAAATTGCCCTGAAGTATATTCAGAATTGCCTCCTGTACAATTGGCGGCTATCTGCCATTGGTAGGTGGTATTTTGTGAAAGACTTACCATATTGAATGACAGTGAAGTCAAAGTGGTAGATGCAGTAATCCAGGCTGTCGTCCCAAGGACTTTATATTGCATGCTATAACTATCGGCTCCAGGTACTGCTGTCCAGTTCGCAGTAGCGCTACTGGTGGTCACATTGGTCACTGTTAATCCGGTAGGAGGTGTTGAGGTACAATTTGGTGTTGCAAGAGCTGTGGTGAATTGAGATTCAGAGTATGCTGAATTGGTGGAACCACAATTTGCCTTAACCTGCCATTGATAAGTTGTGCCTGGGATCAGGCCCGCTAAGTTGACGGTCAGCGCTGTAGTGGAAGATGTCAATACAGTCCATGAGGTATTTGTTGCTATTTTATAGTTTATTGAATAAGACGACGCACCGCTGACAGCTGACCAGTTCAGGCTAGATCCCGACACAGTAATGTAGGTTGCACCAAGACCTATAGGAGGAGTGCAGATAGGAGCCGGTGGTGCTACGGTATTGCATGCTATGACACAAGATCCGTTATTGATGGCATTTAAGATCAGGGCTTTTGGTTGAGGGCCAAATCCATTATTGAAATTGATGCCTATGCTGGTAAGATGACAGTAGGACATGATAGTGCCACCGTTAATTGGGGTAGGGCCAGCGCTGCAGGTGCCTTCTGGGGCATGACAATTATCTATGGGGCCACCGGGCCAATTACAGCTGTGGGTATGGGGTGAACCTAAATTATGGCCTATTTCATGGGTGATGACCTCAGAAGTCCACGAGTATGCAGGTAAATTAGAATAGCTGGGTAATACCTCCGCATAACTGTATGGTCCTGCTGCTACAGAAGCTATATATGGAGAACATAATGTGCTCAGCCAGGCGATGCCTGATAGACTTCCAGCGGATTTTAATCTTACGAGTTGTGCGATATTGCCATTAAAATTTAATTGCTTTGCACGACCAAAGTCGGTCAATGCAGTAGAGGCAGAGGCATTATAGGGTTCAGCATTGGTCCATACAAATATCTCGGAGATCTTAACATTGATGCCTTCTCTCACATATAGAGCAGACACTACATTGAATACTCCGTTGATATAATTGACAGCTCCAATGGTACCACCTTTATTATTGTATACGCTATTGCCCAATTCAAAATATACATTGACGCATCCATCAGCTGCACGCTGTTCTAGTTTGGGTAGATTGATATGGCTTGATTTTTCGATATATGCTGGCAGAGATTCACTCATGCAATCTATGGATGGAGCTGTTGCTTGTGCTGCATCATACACTAGGTAGGACTCTCTTCTGATAGCATTGGATTGCCCCACCACATATTTTTTATTTCCAATAGTATTGATGACGGCCACTACTTCATCATCAAAAAAACTGATGGCTGCAAAACTCCCCGGTTGTCCATCAATCTCTCCCTGATAGAATAGTCCCGGCTTATAAGAGACTGTTTCTTTCCGATCATTTTTAATATTAAAACCGGCGGCTAAAAAATTATTTTTTTCAAGATTTAAGACGATGTCTCCGTCCGGCGTAGGGATCATCATAGAGACTCTTTCATCTTGAGTAGCTTTTAGTTTAGTATATAATAATCGGTCATATTGGATGACTCTTATTTTCTGATTAGACCTTAATGTATTCCATTGGACTTCTTGCTGAAGATCTCTTTTAAAGATTTCTATAGGTATGGATTGTGATCTGAGGATTGTAACGCCTATAATTGATAAAATAATTGTCAGAAATCTGGACTTTGAAAATGTAGGCATCGATGAAGGTTTTGGTTTTCTTAGAATCTTAAAGTAGAGTTAATACGGAAGGGGTCTCTGCTTTATTCTTTCTTTAATTTTTTTAACAAATAATCAATTTAACTTATTGAAAATGAATGAGTAATAGCAAGTAGCTGGAAAGAGTATCTTCTCGCTGATTATGATATATTTAACCATATTTATTTTATTCTGAACAAAGGCATTTTCACCTGTTCAGGTCTCTCTTTCAGAGGCAAAAATCTTACTTCTGAGATTTTTTAAATTGTATATAGACTCAACACAGGGCTGGCGAAAAGCATAGTGTAGCCAACACTATACAAGCTATCTTTTTGGGGGAATTTTTGAATTTTCAATAACTGTGCCAAAAGTGTATTTTCCATATGTGTTTTACATGGAGGCCGCGATAATACTACGTGTTTGTAGACCCTAATTGCTTGGTATTATTTTGATTTAGAGTATTATTGTGAATGAAAATATTAAGGCTCGATCTCAGCCATGTAGATGATCTGGTTCCATTGTTTGATAGCTATAGGCAGTTTTATAGAAAGCCTTCAGATTTAGCCGCTGCAGATGCTTTCTTACGGGAGAGGTTGTCGCTGAATGAAGCGATTGTGTTTGGTGCATTCGATGACGGTCACTTGATTGGCTTTACTCTTTTGTATCCTTTGTTTTCATCTACGAGGATGAAATCTTTTTACTTACTCAATGATTTATTTGTTTTGCCAGAGTGTAGAAACAAATCTGTGGGTAAAGCACTTTTAAATAAATGCAAACAATTTGCCACCGAACAAGGCAAGGCAGGTCTCATGCTAGAAACCGAAAAGACCAATGATGTCGGAAATCATTTATATCCAGCCAATGGCTTTCAACTTATAGCGGATTCCAATTTCTATTTTTGGGAAAATTCAATTTCATAATATGCTGATTTGTCAAAAAGATAAATTTGAGTTCGAGGAAGGCATCACTTATCTCAATGGAGCCTATATGTCACCTTTATTGAAGTCGGTAGCTGAGATAGGCTGTGACCATCTTAAAAAGAAAATGCAACCCTGGCGGATAGCGCCTGCTGCTTTTTTTGATCAGGTCGATAGACTTAAGTCGCTGGTATCCCGAATGCTTAATATTGATACCCATGATCGAATAGCTATAATACCCTCCGCCTCTTATGGCGTAGCCAACGCAGCAAAAAACATTGATTTCAAAAAAGGCGACCGTATCGTATTGCTGGACCGGCAGTTTCCCAGTAATTATTATATCTGGAAAAAAATTGCTAATCAAAAAGAACTTCATATAGATATAGTTTCACCTCCGGCCCAGAATCAGGATCGTGGAAAAAAGTGGAATGCCAATTTATTGGATGCAATCAATGAAAGGACCAAAGTAGTCAGTATGGAGCATGTCCATTGGACGGATGGCACTTTATTTGATTTGGAAGCGGTTAGAAAAAAAACAAGACAAGTCGGGGCTCTGTTGATAGTGGATGCGACTCAATCAATGGGAGCTTACCCATTTGATCAACAAATATTCCAGGTGGATGCTTTGATAGCTGCTGCATACAAGTTTATGATGGGACCTTATGCCATGGGCTTAGCTTATTACGGCCCTGCTTTTGACCAGGGCCAACCTATTGAAGAAAATTGGATTAATAAAGAGGGAAGTGAAGTGTTTGAAAAATTATTGGATTATACAGATGAGTATAAACCTGGAGCATCGAGGTATAGTATGGGCGAGCAGTCACAGTTTATACATGTGCCGATGCAGATAGCCGCCACGGAACAATTGTTGTCCTGGGGTGTCGATCAGATACAATCCTATTGCGCCTCCCTGGTGGATCCATTATTGCCTGTCCTGGAGCAGCAAGGTATATGGATAGAAGATCAGCCGTATAGAGCCAATCATCTTTTTGGACTTAAACCTTCCCAGAATATCACCCCAAAATTAAAGCAGAACCTGATGGAACACAAAGTATATGTATCCTATAGAGGTGATACTATTCGTGTATCTCCAAATGTTTATAACTCCTTGGAGGATCTTCAAAAACTGATTAACTTACTTTCTCCATAAATTGCAGATCAATCTTTACGATATGAAATCAATACTCACCGTTTATTTGGCTGTCTTAGCCCTAATAGGATGTAAGCCAACTCCGGTCATGGTAGATCACCTGGTACATAACGCGATGGTTTATGATGGATCTGGGCGAGATCCGTATATGGGCTCTGTAGGCTGGAGTGGGGACAGTATCACCTATATTGGACCAGACGCCGGGGTTACATCCCCAGACAATGTGGATGCTCAGGGCATGATCATCAGTCCCGGATTTGTCAATATGCTTAGTTGGGCACCGGAGACCCTCATCCATGACGGGCGATCCATCAGTGATTTATCGCAAGGCGTGACCTTAGAAGTATTTGGCGAAGGTACCAGCATGGGCCCTATCAATGAAACGATGCGCAAAGAAATGATGTCTTATATGGGGGATCATCCTTACGAGATAGGTTGGACTACTTTGGGCGAATACCTAACCTTCCTGGAAAGTAAAGGCGTATCCTGCAATTTTGCATCATTTATTGGTGCAGCTACTCCCAGAATTCATGAGTTAGGATACCAAAATAGGTTGGCTACCCCTGAAGAAATGATTCGAATGAAAGGTTTGGTCACACAGGCTATGCAGGAAGGCGCTATGGGAGTGGCTTCGGCTTTGATTTATGCTCCTGGCACCTATGCAGACACTCAGGAGTTGATCGAATTATCCAAGGCAGCTTCAGCGCATGGTGGAATGTATATCAGTCATATCCGATCTGAAGGCAATCAAATCTGGTCAGCCCTGGACGAAGTGTTCACTATTGCTCGTGAGGCTGCTATTCCGGCTGAAATATATCATCTTAAAATCAGTGGTAAAGAAAATTGGCGATATCAAGATCGATTGGAACAAAAAATAGACAGTGCTCAAAAGTCGGGTCTCAAAATCACCGCTGATATGTATAATTACACTGCCGGAGCAACAGGACTTGATGCAGCTATGCCTACCTGGTGCCAGGAGGGTGGTTATCCAGCTTGGGCTGCGCGGTTGAAAGACCCGAAACAACGAAAAAGAATCCTCAATGAAATGGAGACGCAGACTAATGCCGGTTGGGAAAATTTCTATAAACTCTGTGGACCTGAAAATATGCTTACGGTAGAATACTTCAACAAAGATCTGAGAAAATATGTCGGCAAGACCATTTCGGAAATCTCTAAAGAAAGAGGTACATCTGCCGCGGAAACCATCCTGGACCTCGTCATCGAAGATGGCAGCAGGGTAGGGGTCATTTATTTTATGATGTCAGAAGAAAATGTAAAACGCAATATTGCGCTGCCTTATGTAAGTTTTTGTAGTGATGCAGGTTCTATTGCCAATGAGGGTATGTTTTTGGAAAACAATGTACATCCAAGGACTTATGGCTCATTTGCCCGATTGTTGGGTAAATATGTCAGAGATGAAAAGGTGATGCCGATGCAAGAAGCTATTCGCAAACTCACCGCTCTGCCCTGCGAAAATCTAAAAATTAAGGATAGAGGTCTGCTTAAAGTCGGATATAAAGCTGACCTGGTGATTTTCGATCCTGCCACGATCGAAGATCATGCTACTTTCGAAAAACCACATCAATATTCTACCGGCGTCCATCATGTTTGGGTCAATGGAGTACAGGTCATCAAAGAGGGGCAACACACCAATGCCAAACCAGGCAGAGCCGTCAGGGGACCCGGGTGGAATGGTTTTCAAAAATAAACTGCTGCGATCGCTGGCTCGCAGTAGGTTAGTATCTTTATTAGAGTGAATTTTTGCATCCGATTTCATTATTTAAAAATTTAATAACATGATGAAATAGGTGGGCTCGAACAAGCCCAATATATTGGACCATTGAATTAATACATATTTGTATGAAAAACATAGCTAATCCTATTTTTATTTTACTTTTTGCTATCAATATTGGTAATGGACAGGCATTGGATTCTATGCCAAAAGTACTCCTGCCCAATATCATAATCGATCATCAGGATTTAGATAAAAGTCAGGGAGTTAGACCTGTCCTCAGTATTTCTTCCAAAGATTTAGATGAAATGGGGGTGCTGACTCTGGTGGATGCATTGAACAGGCTTCAAGGCATAAGCCAGATTAATACCGGCTTTATATCCAGACCGGTCATGAGGGGACTGTCCGGCAATAGAGTACAGGTCATCCTGGGAGGCTTAAGATTGGAAGATCAAAAATGGGAAGACGAACAAGGCCTTGGACTTTCTACGGCAGGTATAAAAAAAATAGAGATCATCAAAGGACCTGCTGCACTTCGGTATGGACCAGAAGCGATTGGTGGGGTGATCAATATAGTTGAGGATATGATTGATTCAATGGATTCAGATACTCCGGATCGAAAGAGTAGCCATTTAAATTTAAAATCATTTTCTAATACACTTGGCTTTGGACTCGACTACACCTTAAATAAAAAAAATCCCGGGGGCAGCTCTTGGGCGGCCAATATAAGTGTCGAAAATCATGCAGATTATGCAGACGGTCATGGCCATCAAGCTGCCAATACCAGGTTTGCCATGTATAATTTAAAGCTTGGTCATCAACTTACTCATGGAAAATGGAAAACAGACCAAAAGGTATACGCTTCATTTGGGCAGTTTGGATTTATTAAGGATTCTTCAGAAATCAGAGAAATTTTAAGCGAATCCAGGTTTAGCAGGGAGTTTGAAGATGAACATTACAAGGTATTAAGCCTGATATTTAGCGATAAAAACATTTATACTATCAATCAGACTACTTCGTGGACTAGTCAGCTTGGTTGGCAATCGAATATCAGAGAAGAATTAGAAGGGGAAAAAGAAACTGAATTGGGCCTTACTTTGAATACACTTAATGTTAATAATATACTCGAAAAAAAAATTAATCCTAATCTACATTGGGTGGTGGGACAATCCATAATTTTTCAACTCAATCAAAACTTTGGATCTCGCATTATTGTGCCTAATGCCAATACTTTTGAAGCAGGGCTTTTTACTACGCTCACTAAAAAGATTCATATAGGTCAAACTCAACAAATGCTGATTGAAGCAGGGGGTCGCTACGATTTACGGACCTTAACGCCTAAGACCGGCAGAGATGATTTTCCTAATCTTCCTTTGCAGGATGATCGAATCAGAAGGGGCGTGTTTAACTACTCCTGCGGGGCGAGTTACCTAATCGATCAGTTCAAAATCAATATCAATCTTGCTACTGGATTCCGACAGCCTAATCTTGCAGAAATGTTTTCAGATGGACGCCATGAAGGCACCGCTCGCTGGGATTTAGGCGATCCGGGACTTAAAAGTGAATTTGCTATAAATGAAGAATTTTCCCTCAATTATACCTTCCAGCGGTTTAAAGTGATAGGGACGATCTTCAATAACAGGTATAAGAATTTTATTTTCATTGCTCCTTCCGGGGATTTGATTGAGTCATTTCCAGTGTATAAATATTTGCAATCGGATGCCAGGTTAAAAGGATTTGATGCCGGAATGGAGTGGAGCTCGGGAAAGGTGATAAATCTTGGGATGGATTATTCTTATCTCGTGGCCAAAAAAGATGATGGTTCGTGGCTTCCTTTGATACCGGCTAATAAATTTAGAGGCAATGTCCATCTCTTGATGCCACATTCAATAGGCAAAATTCAAAATATTAACCTGGCCTTTCATTCTGTTTATACTGCCCCAAAAAATCAGGTCGCAGCAGCAGAATTGAGGTCGCCTTCCTACTGGCTTCATTCTATTTCGCTGAGTGCCAGATTGAAATCTTTAAAATGTATTCTTACCTGCAATAACTTGACCAATACTTATTACAATGACCATCTGTCACTGTTGCGTCCCTTAGGAATAAGAGATATTGGTCGCAATGTGGTTTTGAATCTTGGATTTGATTTTTGAGAAAATGGACTTAAGCAGAATAAATTGAAGTAAACAGTCCTTTTTATATATTTTCATCTTATTAATTATTCAAATATTATGAAAACACGACTGCTTGGATGTATGCTCTTTTTGACATTAATGATTTCGATCAATGCTCAGACCAGGTATGATCCAACTTTTCAATCACTTGACTCAAGGCCGATACCGTCCTGGTTTGAGGATGCCAAATTTGGAATTTTTATACATTGGGGGCCTTATTCGGTACCTGCATGGTCACCCAAAGGCAGTTACTCTGAGTGGTACCAGCGCTGGCTGTTGAATAAAAAAACAGGTGGCAATGTAGCACCTGGTGCAAAAGAAATCTGGCAACATCATGAAGAAGTCTATGGCCCTCATTACAGTTATTACAATTTTGGTGATGAATTTAAGGCTTCGGACTTCGATCCGAAATATTGGGCTAAGCTTTTTGAAAATGCCGGAGCTAAGTATATCGTACTGACCTCCAAACACCATGACGGATTTTGTTTATGGCCCTCCATGGAAGCGGACCGAACCTGGGGATTTCCCTGGAATAGTTATACCACGGGTGCTAAAAGAGATCTTATTGGAGATTTAAAAGCTGAAGTCGATAAGACCTCCGTAAAATTTGGCCTTTATTATTCTATGTATGAATGGTACAATCCATTGTATCTCAAACCAGATAAAAAAGATTTTGTCGAAAATCATATGTTACCTCAAATGCATGAACTGATCGACAAATACCAACCCTGGTCTTTCTGGACTGATGGATCATGGGACCATCCTTCAGAGGTGTGGAAGAGCAAAGAATTCTTAGCTTGGCTGTTCAATGACAGCCCTGTAAAAAATACGGTTGTGGTAAATGGGCGATGGGGTTCTGATATTAAAAAAGGAGGGCCCTATGTCGGAAATTTTATTTCCACCGAATATGATGGGGTAGAGGCTTTGTCCAGGCCCTGGGAAGAATGTAGGGGCATCGGTTTTTCATTTGGATATAATAGTAATGAGGATATTGCCGATTATAATTCTTCTGTTTCGTTGGTCCATATGTTGATCGATATAGTCAGTCATGGGGGCAATTTGTTATTGGATATAGGCCCGGACGGCCAGGGCAAGATCCCTCCTGTGATGCAAGAACGTTTATTAGATATTGGTGATTGGCTCAAAATCAATGGCGAAGCCATTTATGGAACCAGAAAATGGAAAAACTCAGCGCAATGGTCGGCCGGCAAACAAAGTGATGGCGATACGTACAAAAAAGAACATAAGCTGGCTTATCTGGGCGGAGATTTTATTTTAAAACAAACCATTGATCCGGATCCGGGTTACGCTGTAAAGGAATTATTTTTTACTACCAAAGATTCTAATTTATATGTCATTCTGCCTAAATGGAATTCTACCGGCAAGATTGTAATCAAAGGTCTAAACCTGAATAAAAATAAAGTGATCATGGTGGAGAGTGGTCAGGTACTGAAGTATAAAAATTCTGGACCTGATGTTGAAGTCAGCTTGCCTGTCTTTGATCCTAATGTCATAAAAAGCAAATATGCTTATGTGATCAGGATAGAAGGTGTTAGCTGACCATTTATAAAATTAGGCAAGTAGTAGTCCTGATGATTATACTTCTCTAAATCTGTTTTTTAGTGCTTGGTCTGGTATGAGGCAAGCTTTCTCACCAAACCAACTATACCGATTCTTTGCGATAAATCGATACACACTGTCCCGAATGAATCTTGGGAAAAGCAATCCAAACTTACCCAGCCACCTGGCCCCTCCTCCAAGATGTACCATTACTTTCAGTGCAGCATCAGAGAAGATATAGACCTGGTGGCCATCCCACAAAATGACGGAGTCTATATCAGCGGCCAGAGGATATGAAGCGATGATCTTTTGACCAAAGGTTGATTGTAAAGTGGCGAACGAAAACACTTTTTTAGTATCTCTTTTGAGAATCCATTGAAAAAAGGCATCGCACAATACACAAGTGCCGTCAAAAAGAAGTACGGGTTGATCTTGTAGGTTAAATGCCGATGAATGATCCATTTTAGTGATTACAAAGGTATCGGAGAAGATGTATCAGTTGGGTTATTTATTTTGAGTGATGTGTCTTATCAATGATTCCTACGTATATAAGATAGTAGTCAATATTAATGATATGAAAAAATTATTATTACTTTTTGTTATTTTAGGCATGACAGGGTCGGGTATTTATGCTCAGGATAGCCTCACTGCCGGCGAAAAGCAGCTGTTGGTTTTATTTGGTACCATCTTTAGCGAAGCCAAACACAAAATCATCGAAGACAGCCGTACCAATGGTAATAAAAGTATCATGGGTAATGCCCTCCTGGAGACCATGAAGGGGCTCGCCAACCGGACCAAAGATCAGATCCTTACCTCCGGACCTGACGCCTCCTGGGTCAATCTACCTGACTTATTACAACAAAAAAAGGAAGTTTTAATCAGCCGTGGCAAAGCAAACCTTTTGCAAAATTTTAAGTCTTCTATTGAACAAGCTGCCATCAATGCCTTAAATAACTCTCTCCTGGCCATGGTAGATCAACTGACAGAGATTGACCCTCAAAGCCTGGTCACTGTCACCACTGCACAATCTGTATCCATCACTGATATCTTTTACAATGCCAATAAAAGCAAAATGGTGAATGCCGTAAAACCGGTGGCAAAAGCGGCCTTTAAACTATCTGGTGGTAAAAAGCTCTAGAATAAAATTGAAAACGAGATAAAGAAGTCAGGTGGGCCGAAATTAAACATTGATCATACCGAATTTCTCGCTACAGCGGCAACAGAATATTTCTTTAAAATGCTCAAACAAGAAGAGACTGGCATTAAGAAAAATCCACTACGTGCACTGGACAGCCTGATTGATGTATTGTTTCCCCAAAAAGGGTGATAATACAAACTGCTTTTTAAATTAATTTTCACTCCAACACCCGATCGGCGACCCATCCGGCATTTTAACTGATGAGGGTATAATAAAACTCGAAGGATCAGCTTTGAATTTTTTTATCAGCGACAAAATATACGTGCCTTGAATCGAACTGCTGCTATTTATCTGAGCTTCAAGGGCTGAAATAAATTTACCCGTAGGGGCGATTACGGATGAAGGGAGATTTGTATCTGCCAATAATGACAATACTTTTTGGATGTACACCCTTTCAGTATTCAATTTTATTTCCTGCTGCAGACCATTCACGGCCACGTAACCGCCGATTTTAATATGAATCGTCTGAAGGTAACTCAGCAAACTCAAATGACTGGCATCCCGGGCATTTTGTTCTACAATCCGCATGAGCCGCTCACTGTTTAGTAAAAATCCCAGGGTGTAGGTGGTCATAGCCTCCGCAGCAGATAGGGGGTCAAAAGTAAGTCCGGTATTGGATTCAAAGTTTTCCCGATCCCGACTGTATCCCAGGGGCTGTGGAGGAATCAATTGAATGATGCGTTCTGGCAATGCCAGTTCCGCCGGGCTGATACTTTGCAATATGCTGTTAAATGCCGAGGCTTGTTTGTCCGCAGTCAACATCATATTAGTTGTCTGACCATCCCCTTTCAAAGCATAATTGTAATCTACACCTCCGATCCATTTGGACACAGCTTCCACCTGGTAGCGATGACTGAGGTATAAGGGTACTAATAGATTTTCGAGGATTGCCATGGGCTCGCCCGTCCTGATAGTGTTTACACCAAATTGGTTTAAAGCTTGTATTCTCACTTTCATCATTCGATTTAGTTCGTCGACAGCGTTGCTGCCATTGTCCCATAGGTGTGTATAAGGGTGAGCGCTCCCTGCGGGCCTGCCATCCTGGTCTGAGAGATATTTCCATCCTTGATCAATGGTCTCTTGCATGATGCGAATGAGTTGCGGGTTTTCATCAGTACCGGCAGGAAAATCCTGATATCCCCACAGGATGGCTCTTTTATCCCATGCACCAATACCAATATCATACGCGTTAGAAAAATCAACCTTCCCGTCTTTAAAGTCAATCACCGGATGAGGATAGTCCATCACCGAGGCGCGATCATTATAGCTGGATGCATAGTTATGAGACAGACCCAAAGTATGACCTACTTCGTGTGCAGCGAGTTGCCTTAGGCGGGCAAGCGCAAGGTCCGTCATTGGTGCTGTATTCAGATCATCATCCTCAAATGGCGAAGCCATGCCCTGCGCAATCAAATAGTCCTGTCTTACCCTCAATGAACCAAGTGATACATGTCCTTTGATGATTTCTCCGGTTCGTGGGTCGGTCACAGTACTTCCATACGACCAACCCCGTGTACTTCGATGCACCCATTGGATGACATTGTATCGCACATCTAATGGATCGACATCTTCTGGCAATACCTTTACCTGGAAGGCATTGATATATCCGGCGTCTTCAAAGGCTTGATTCCACCAGGCAGCTCCTTCCATCAACGCTGATTTGATCGGTTCCGGACACCCGGGATCCAGGTAATAAATGATGGGTTCAATAGCTTCGCTGCTTGGTGCACCAGGATCTTTTTTAGCCAGACGATGCCTTACTGTAAGCATTTTATTGATTGGCTCAGAGATGGGTGTTGCGTAATCGAAATAGGATATATTGAAAAACCCTGTTCTCGGATCAAATTTCCTGGTTTTATATCCATTGTCAGGCAACTCTACAAAGGAGTGATGCTCATGCACGGTCACTGCCTCCGGGCTCGGTACTACGCTCCTGATATAACTTCCGGCAGGCTTGCCGGTGAAGGTGAGCATTACATCAAATTCAGAGTTTTTGGGGAAATTTTTAGTGCGCTCCATGGCGATGGCACTCCGGGATGGATCGAGCCGATAGGAGCCTTGCTGGGTGGATTCTAAACGGCCACTTACATCGTGCACATCTTGCATTAGAAGCGGAGTCAAGTCTATGGTCAATATTCCGTTTTCTTCTTTGTCTATGGTAAAACCCCAAAGAACGGATTGGGCAAAAGCTTCTTCGACAGATTTTTTCTCAGCATCGTTGGTAGAGATCGCCCTATAGTCATAATTGGGCTGAATGAGTAAAAGTTTGTTGGCAGCCCGTACAAATTTAACGATGCGTTCTCTGCCTAACTGACCTCTATCCAGTCCGATATCATTGGATCCTACCCCGGAAGATAGACTGGTGACATAAAGAAACTCTTTGTCCAGTTCTTTTACTTCCAGACTGATTTTTCCGTCTTTATGAGAATAGGTGTAATTGAAATACCCCTGGAAGGATTTAGAATCTTGGGCCTTTAATTCAGTAAACAAGGTGAGCAGGCCAAGGGAGATAAGCATAAATTTTTTCATAGATGGATTTTGAGTTGGGTTGTAAATATAGTTCGTAGGTTTGGAATAATTGTTTTGAAATGTGCAGTCACTGACCTTTAATTTCAATTGCGATTGCTGGATGACAAATTGCATCGGCATGGATTGACCTCCTGTTAGGATTGGGGTAAATGGTGTTGTTTTTATACAATTTTTTAAACATGCCATGATGAGTATTTGGCTGCTGTGAGATAGTCTTTTCGTATTTTTAAAGACTATAATAAAAAAAGGTTGAATGAAAATTAAATGCTTCGTGATTGGGATATTCGTTTTTAGAAGCTTCCTGATGACACAAGGACAACCTAACGGTATACAACTGGATGTACATTTTCCATATAAATACATGGAAGAAGTGTTTCCCGGTACCCAACGACTGACCCTCGAAGGTGATCTATCTGTAAAAATGCTGGATGGAGCACATCGATTTATCGAAGAAAAAATTTTCAATTCAGTACACGATGGTGCTAAAATGTGGCATCGTGATTTGTCCTCTTTTTCTGCTTATGAAAAATCAATCGAGTCAAACCGGCAACGCTTTATGAGTTTTATTGGGGTGCAAGATAAAACCAAACCGCCACACAATTATTCCATGGGGCCTGAAGCTGAAAACCAGAAGATATTGATGCAACGAATTGCTGTCAACGAGGATGCATTGATCGTAGCAGAAACGGCAAAATACAAAGTATATCAAGTCAGGTGGACTGTATTAAATGATGTCTATGGCGAAGGTCTGCTGCTTGAACCCAAGTCCAGGCCTTTGGCAAACATCATAGCTATCCCAGATGCAGATAACACGCCGGAGCAATTAGCAGGACTTGCCCCGGGCATAGTTGCTGAATCACAATTTGCCAGGCATTTCGCAGAAAATGGTTACCAGGTGCTGATTCCGGTACTTATAAGCAGATCATTGTTGTTTGCCGGTAAAACGCAGCAGCAAACGCATCGTGAATGGATATACAGACAGGCATTTCATATGGGAAAGCATATCATTGGGTATGAGGTAGATAAGGTCATATCAGCTATAGATTGGTTCAAGCAATCAAAATATAAAGACCTAAAGATTGGGGTTGCTGGATATAATGAAGGTGGCCTCATTGCCTTTTATTCCGGAGCGACCGATACAAGGATAGATGCAACTTTGGTCAGCGGCTATTTTAATTCCAGACAACAAGTTTGGGATGAGCCTATCTATCGCAATGTGTTCGGATTACTTTCAGAATTTGGAGATGCCGAAATTGCTTCTTTAATCGCTCCACGCTCCTTGGTCATAGAGCATAGTATAGTGCCAGATATCGTCGATGAAGTCTTAAAGACCACTGAAACGCCAGGTGTCATAGGTGGTTCGCCATTTACTGGATATAAAGGAAGATTAAGTACACCATCTTACGCTTCAGTCGATTCGGAGTATCATCGCATCCCTGCTTTGACAAAGCCAGGCTTCCAACCATGTTATCTCCTGAGCGGTCCGGATCATCAAGCAGTTCGATATGGATCAAAAGCGGCCTTAAACCAATTCACTCAGCTTCTGGTACAAGCACCATTCATTAAAATTTCTAAAAATTTACCTATAGATAAACGAAAAACATTTGATCCTAAAGGTCGGCAGATCCGTCAGGTAAAAGAACTCGAAGATCATATCCAAGGGCTGGTTCGTGATTCAGATCAAGAACGTAACAGATTTTTCCTGTACAAGGTGATGCCGGAGTTTGAAAAAAGAACCTGGAGTTCAAAAGCATATCATCCCTATTATTCGCCGGATCACTTTGTTAAAGAAACTATTGCTTATCGAAAATATTTTCAGGAAGACATCATCGGAAAATTTGAGGATAAACTGCTGCCCCCAAACCCTCAGACCCGGAAAATTTATGATAAAGAACGGTGGTCCGGATACGAAGTAGTGTTGGAGGTATATCCCCATTTGATGGCTGCCGGTATACTCCTGATACCAAAAGATCTGATGGCGGGTGAACAACGACCGGTAGTAGTCTGTCAACATGGACGCAATGGCCTGCCTCAGGAACTCGTCGAAGGGAACAATACATATTATAATGATGTAGCAGCTAAATTGGCTGATCAGGGTTTCATCGTATATGTACCACAAAATCCATATCGGGGCGAAGACAGGTACAGGTGGCTTGACAGAAAAGCAAATACCATCAGGAAAACCTTATTCTCCTTTATTATATCCCAACATGATCAAACGCTACGGTGGCTCGCCTCGCTGCTTTTTGTTGATAAATCCCGTATTGCATTCTATGGACTGAGTTATGGTGGTGAAACAGCGATGCGTGTGCCATCTGTGTTGGAAGGCTATTGTTTATCCATATGTTCTGGTGATTTTGGTGACTGGACGCGAAAGGTGGCAGATACACACTACAAAGCGAGCTTTATGAATACCCTGGAGTGGGAAATGCCTTATTTTAATATGGGCAATACCTTCAGCTATACTGAGATGGCTTACCTTATTTTTCCGCGCCCTTTTATGGTCGAACGTGGACATGATGATTTGGTGCAGCCGGATGAGTGGGTGGCGTATGAATATGGCAAGGTAAAATATGTATATGACCAGTTTAATCTTGGAGATAGGACTTCAATAGAGTTCTTTAACGGAGGACATTCCATGCGAAATGATGGGACTTTTAAATTTTTGCACCAGCATCTTAATTGGCTTTGATGCAGAAACATTCTGTGAAATTGATATATCCAGATGACAAAAAAGTATATCAGCTTTAAAATTAAAGACAATAGGATAGCCAGTCCCATGAAAAGGAAAAGTATAAATTTCACTATGATTATGTGTGTTGTGAGAATGTAAGTAATACTCAGAACTTTTGATGTCAGTATAAAGGTTAATCTTGTGAAGTGTATTTACCCAAATTGAAGTAATACAAATTCTTTAGTTTTATAGCTCTTAGAAATCCTTAATTTAAAAATTGTATATGAAAATAAAATCCTGGACTATATGGATGGTGTTAAGTACAGGTCTTGTTTGGTCCTGCGGAGTTTTACAAAATGACAAGCCAACTCAAACAATAACTATCGACATTGATGCCAAGGCACCTCTGGTCCCAATCCAGCCAACCATGTTTGGTATTTTTTTTGAAGACATCAATTCAGGGGCAGATGGTGGTTTGTATGCAGAGTTGGTTAAAAACCGGTCCTTTGAATTTGAATATCCCTGGATGGGTTGGCGTCATTTGCCAAATCCTGAGACTAGGTTCAATACCATCAATGAACTCACTATTATGAGCAATGCACAAAACCATCCCAACAATACCCGCTACGTTAGGATAGACAAACGAGATACCAGTGCCGATTTTGGTTTTCAAAATGAAGGCTTTGACGGCATGGGTATCAAACAAAACGATTCCTATGATTTTTCTTTTTGGGCTAGAAACAATACAGGTAATGTAAGGGTCAAAGCCGACCTGGTAGATACTTCCGGCCACATATTGGGAAGTGTAGAATTGGAGCCAAATGAATCGATTTGGAAAAAATGGGAAGGCACCATTAAATCCAATTCAACGGAGGAGCATGCTCGATTGAATGTATATTTCCTAGGCCAGGGTCAGTTGGATATCGATCATATTTCTGTATTTCCTCAAGACACCTGGAAGGGCAGAAAAGGTGGTTTGAGGAAAGATTTGGTGCAGTTATTGGCTGATATGAAACCGGGGTTCATGCGATTTCCGGGTGGTTGTATTGTTGAAGGACGCACCCTGGACGAACGCTATCAGTGGAAAAAAACGCTTGGAAAGGTAGAAGATAGGAAGCTGATGATCAATCGTTGGAATATGGAGTTTAAACACAGACCCGCACCGGATTATTTTCAGTCCTTCGGTTTGGGATTTTTTGAATATTTCCAATTGGCAGAGGATATAGGTGCCGAACCGGTCCCAATTATTTCTTGTGGATTGGCATGCCAGTTTAATTCAAGTGAGACTGTGCCGATGGACGAATTAGACCCATATATTCAGGATGCGCTTGATTTGATTGAGTTTGCCAATGGTGATATATCCAGTAAGTGGGGTAGTATCAGATCGGCTATGGGGCACCCAAATCCATTTAATATGAAGTTTATTGGTGTAGGGAATGAGCAATGGGGTCAGGAATATTTCGAACGGTATGCGCAGTTTGCAAAAGCCATAAAATCGAGTTACCCTGACATGAATATTATATCAGGCACCGGACCATTTGCTGAAGGGGAATTATTCGAATCGGCGGAAAAAGAATTGACTAAACTGAAACCGGAGATTGTTGACGAGCATTATTATAAAAACCCACAATGGTTTTTGGATAATGCCGGACGCTATGATAATTATGATCGTGCCCGATACAAAATTTTTGCAGGTGAGTATGCGGCCCAAAGTGTAGCTACAGTGAGTCCTGATAATCGTAATACCTGGGAATGTGCTTTAGCCGAAGCTGCCTTCATGACGGGACTTGAACGCAATGCAGATGTAGTCTACATGTCCTCCTATGCCCCTTTGTTCGCACATGTCAATCGCTGGCAGTGGACCCCGGATCTCATTTGGTTCGACAATTTGACTGCCTTTGGGACAGCCAATTATTATGTCCAAAAAATGTATGCAACCAACACTGGTACCAAGACCCTGTCTATAAAAAGTAATGGGCAAAACATGACGGGGCAGCATGGCTTGTATGGTACTGCTTCTGTAGATGAAGATCAACATATAGTGATTGTGAAAATAGTAAATGTGCAGACACAAGATGTGAATGTAGAAATCAAATTGCAAGGTATGGTAGGTCAAAAAACCGGAAGATTAATTTCATTACACAACAAAGATTTGCAGTCATTCAATACTATTAAAGACTCAGACACAATAGTCCCGGATGAAAAAGACATTTTAGTGCATGACGGATCAATGACATTAAAATTAGCTGGATCCAGTTTTGAGGTAATCAGGATTCCATCATTATGAAAAAAGTATTTATTTATCATTCTTTTCATATAGCGGCGGTTAAGCTCATTGTATTAGTATTGTTCTTTTCAATATTGATCGCCTGTAAATCCAATGTCCCACATTTGCCAACCAGAGCTATGGATCCCTGGGCTTTCAGGTCAGTATTAGATAAAAATCCACGGATGCTTACCTTGGCGATGGATGATGATTGTTTTGTAGCCTACGATCTTGCCCGATGCACGATTTATAAAGCCTGGAAAGGCGGTGTTACCCTCGAAGGAGCTGCCTATACAGATAAAAAAAATGTCCAGCCTACCTCCTGGGGCCGGGCGTATTTTAATGATAGCCTTCACCTCGCTGAATGGTCAGTTACATGGACGGGTAAACAAATTTCTTCTCAGGTGGTCAGCAAAGGTTATCATTTTGATCAAAATCGAATTACACTGGACTACCAAATAGGCCTATCTACTGACGATACCATCATGATTTCAGAGCAGCCGGAAGTTGTCTTCAAAGAAAACGGCAATGTTGGTCTGCAAAGAATATTTAAAACTACTGGAGTTCCACCGGGTGTCAGTATTGTATTTCATGGGGTAGACGGTGACATTCATTTAAAATCAAATGCTTCAACAACGGTGCTAAATTTTTATGAGGCTTTGCCTCCTCAGGTGCCACCGATCGAACAAGCTGAGTATGATCACCGGGGTCGTTATTGGATGGAAAAAAGCGATTGTATGACCTGTCACGAATACGATATCAAGACTGTAGGTCCATCCTTTCAACAAATCGCAAATCAATACCCTAATGAAAAATCAGTGATTGAACGACTATCGCTCAAAGTAAAACAAGGTGGCTCCGGTACATGGGGTACAACAGTGATGAATGCTCACCCACAGCTGGCAGAAAAAGAATTAAAAGAGATGGTAGCTTATATTCTGGCATTAAAGCCGGATACGGATATTCAGAAGAAAGAAGGATCAGGCACAAAAAGTGCGGTTGTAGAAGAAAAATTGAGACCAGGCTTTGGTGCATCCCTTGAAGGCATCCATCCAAGTTATACTGTAAGCACGATTCACCCGGCTCAGTTTAAACCTAGGGTAGGTGGTTTGGCTTTTATGCCGGATGGCCGGCTTTTGGTGACTACCTGGGATGCCATGGGTGCCGTGTATATGCTCGATGGAGTAGAGACCGGTGATACCAATAAAATCAAGGTGACACGAATCGCCTCCGGTTTGGCTGAACCGCTGGGCATCGAAGTAGTAGACGGAGAAGTATATGTGCTTCAAAAACAAGAACTCACAAAGCTCATAGACACGGATGGTGACGGCATCATCGATGTTTACAAGACCATTTGCAATGGTTGGGGGGTAACGGCCGACTTTCACGAATTTGCTTTTGGCCTGGTGTACAAAGACGGTTTTTTTTATGTGACACTGTCTATGGCCATGCGCCTTATGTCTTATGAAAAACAAAAGCCGGATCGTGGCAGGACGATTAAGATTGCCAAAGATGGAAGTTTTGAATGGGTCAATTTTGGATTGCGCACACCCAACGGTATTGGCCTGGGAGTGGACAATGAAATATTTGTAACAGACAATCAAGGCGAATGGGAACCAGGAAATAAACTAATCCATGTCAAAAAAGGAGATTATCATGGTATGCGTTGGGGTCTCCCTGATTCATTGCCCAGTACTACGCCGGTTGCTACTCCTGTGATATGGCTGCCTGAAAATGAAATAGGTAATTCACCATCCGAACCGGTATTGATTCATGAGGGACCATACAAAGGACAGATGCTCCATGGAGATGTGACGCATGGCGGCATTAAGAGAGATTTTATCGAAAAAATAAAAGGCCAGTACCAGGGGGCTGTATTTCGTTTTTCTCAAGGATTAGAGGCAGGAGTCAATAGGCTACGATGGGGGCCGGATGGTGCCTTGTACATCGGTGGAGTAGGTATGGTAGGAGGCTGGAGCTGGCAGGAAAAACAATATGGACTCCAGAGGATGCAGTACAATGGCAAAAAGACTTTTGAAATGCTGGCTGTTCGCCTCAAGGAAAATGGGTTTGAAATTGAATTGACGGAGCCAATCAAAGAGAATACTAAAGTCCATGCTGAAGACTTTTTGATCCATCAATGGTGGTATTTGCCAACAGCCAATTACGGCGGTCCTAAAATGGATTTGGAGAATTTGAAAATTACTCACCTGGATATCTCCGGGGATAGAACCAGATTATTATTGGATATCAAAGGCATGAAAAAAGAACATGTGATTTACCTGCGATTACCGGCTGATTTAAATAGTGAGACTGGCCATGCACTATGGTCTTCTGAAGCCTGGTATACTTTAAATAATTTTGTGGACTAAGGATGGCTTTGAATTGTTGAAAAAATAAAAATTGCATCGAGCATAAAACTAAAAAAAATGAAACGCAGAGATTTTATAGATCATGCCGGAAAACTGGTAGCAATGTCTGCTATTGGCGTTACTAATGCCGCAAATGGTTTCAATAAAACAAGTCCAATGAAAAGTCAATTGTCTACCATCCGGATCAGGAATGTAAATAGCAATTTTGAGCGAGAACCGATGCACCCATATCGCTTTAAATGGAGTGTGATCACGGAAGGCTGGCAGGTGGCCGCCTATCTGGAATCTGAATCTGGTATTCACAAAGTGGGTATCGGCGGACAAGGTACCTTATGGTCAGATTCCACTGTATTCGCAGCGCACTCCGTGGCAGGAGGCAATGCGTTGATGTATGCTATGAGCGAACGGGCACTCCAGGCCATGAAAGGAAATTCTTTTTCTTCGCCCCTCCAATTATTGGATGACCTTTTGCCTGAAGTATTTGAATATGGAAAAAAAATCACCCGCAACCCTAACCTAAGAAAAACTTTTGCGTTGAACGCTTTAGTGTGTGTAGACAATGCAGCCTGGTTATTATATGCAGCAGAAAATAATCTCCACCAATTTGATGAGATGATACCTGTAGCCTATCAACCAGGACTTTCGTATCGCCATACCAAGGTAGGTAGCATGCCCTCCTTTAGCGTCGGCACGGATCCTCAAAAGATCAAGGCAGCTGCGGACCAGGGATATTTTATCATGAAGCTCAAAACCGGCTCCTCCGGCACACAAAAAGAAATGATTGAAAAAGATATCGCATTTCTTTCGGCTGTTCATAAAGCCATTGGACATTACGAAACCCCCTATACCAGGAATGGAAAAATACCTTATTATTTTGATGCCAATGAACGGTATGACGAAAAGGATACGCTTTCCAGATTTTTGGATCATGCTCGGAAAATTGGGGCATTTGATCAAATAGCTGCTGTAGAAGAACCATTTGGAGAAAGAAATGAAATGTTTGTAGGTGACATGGGCGTCACCATAGCTGCGGATGAAAGCGCCCACACAGTAGAGGATGCTGCTAAAAGGATAGAGCAAGGGTATGGCGCCATTGCAGTAAAAGCGATCGCTAAAACTTTGAGTATGACGATGAAAATAACCCAGCTGGCTCACGAAAAAAACATCCCCTGCTTTTGTGCGGACCTTACTGTCAATCCTATCCTGGTAGATTGGAATAAAAACATTGCTGCCAGGTTAGCTCCATTTCCTAATTTGAGTATAGGTCTGCAAGAAACCAATGGCCATCAATATTATGAAAATTGGGCCACGATGATGACTTATCACCCCAAAGCCTCCTCCTCATGGATTAAAACACAGAACGGCGTCTATATCACGGATAAAACATTTTATGAGGAGAGCGCAGGAATATTTGAGCCATCACCTCATTACGAGGAAATGTTCAAATAGATTGGTATATATTAAGATGCGATCCTTATTGGAGAATCAGGTCTCTTTTCAATGTCAGATATACCCAATCGAATTATGCTTTTACAGCTTGTCTGGCCAATAACTTCCAAACTCCATTTTCCCTGGCCCACACCAATAACATTTTTAGATTTATACTTCCTGGTGTTCCGTTGTTAACCAATTCGCCACTCATGATATGACGCACCCAGGCGACATCGCCTTTGACGGTGACATCCTGATCCTTGATATCCAGTGATACCATATCTATTTTTTTGGTTACCAGGTCACTGATAAAAGATTCGCGACCTTCGACTTTACCATTGGAATGGCCATAGGTGAGTTCCGCACTGGTCAGATTGCGTAAGGCCAGAGAGTCTGCATCGATCATCGCTTTGACCAAATACTTGACGGACAATTCTACTGCTTTTACATCAGCATCCAGAGATCTTAAATAGGCCAGATGCATTGGCAATTGCACAGCAGCTCTGGAAGATTCGTCTTCAATGAAGTGATATTTTACGCCGATCTCTTTGGAAGCTTTCATCACTTCAGCGATATTGACATCACCTTGACCTAACACGACATTGCGTTCTTTGTCTTGTCTGCCATTGAGGTTATCTACCGAACCAATCATCCTGTCTTTTAAATGGGTGACGGGGATACGGTTAGGGTATTTTCGCATGAGTGAGGCTGGGTCTTGCCCGGGATTTCTCATCCAAAATACATCCATCTCTATGTTGACATACCTGGGGTCCGTTTTTTCCATAAAATAATCATACATGGTTCCAGGGCCGTTATATGGTCTGAATTCATAGCCGTGTGCGTGATACAGTAAAGATATACCAGACTCCGACAGCTGCTTACCAGCTTTATTGAAGACGGCTATTCCTTTCTCCAGGTCAGCGAAGGTAAAATCATCTCCATTGTGCGGTATCCAATAACAGACTGCATACTGAGCACCATAAAATTTTAAATTTTCGATGATGGCTTTGACACTGTCTGCATTTTCAAGTTTGTCAAAGTTTACTCCGGATGCTATTACTTTGAAACCATATTTATCTAACAATCTTTTATACTCTGTACGGTTCATACCCCGGGCACCTGCTCCTTCCAGATATTTGATGCCCATATCTTTGAGTTTGATCAACGCATTTTCTACGCCATCCTGCATATACCCACGAGCAGTGCCCATGATGATACCTACTTCCTGAGCGTTGGTTTGAGAAAGGGCACATATGAAAATCAGTATACTTGCAAATAATTTCATTGGATATTTTTTAAAATGAATGACTTCAAATTTAAGCTAATAAATGGGTATAATGGTGGATATCTATCAGTATAATTTTGAAATCACCAGGCTAGTTGAATGTTTTAGAGTATTGAATACAATCATTTTATCCACATGCAGTACTTTTTTATTTTTTGCATGGTCATAGACGCTGTGAATATTTGGGTAGATGTAGGGAAGCGTCATATTTAGTACTTGTGAAAAGTTGATTATTTAAAAAACAATTTATCCTAAACACTAATTTTGTTATGTTTAATCTGAATATTTTATAATGTCCAACAAACAAACTGCCATCAATACGACCTATTTCAGTATTGTAGGCAATTTCCTTTTAGCAGCCATAAAAGGTGTAGCAGGATTTTTTGGCAATTCTTATGCCTTGATTGCTGATGCTATGGAGTCTGCCACTGATATTTTTTCATCTGCCTTGGTATTGTTTGGATTAAAATATGCCAATAGACCTGCTGATAAAAATCACCCATACGGCCATGGTAGGGCAGAACCCCTGGTGACATTTCTGGTGGTGGGATTTTTAATTGTATCTGCCACGGTCATAGCATATCAAAGTGTAAAAAATATAAGGACGCCACATGAACTGCCTAAGGCCTGGACATTGATCGTCCTCGCAATATTAATAGTCTGGAAAGAGTTTTCCTTTAGGTTAGTGATGCGCAAAGGAGATGAAACTAACTCCTCTGCATTAAAGGCAGATGCCTGGCATCATCGCAGTGATGCCATCACCTCGGTTGCTGCATTTATCGGGATTACAATAGCTTTAATTTTGGGCAAAGGATATGAATCGGCCGATGATTGGGCTGCACTTTTTGCTGCAGGATTTATTTATTACAACAGCTATCTAATATTCAGGCCTGCTTTGAGTGAGATCATGGATGAAAATTTGTACGATGAATTGATCGATCAAATCCGTCATGTTTCGCTTCAGGTCGAAGGTATTAAGAATACAGAGAAATGTTTTATCCGTAAGGCAGGCATGGAATACCATGTCGACTTACATGCCAAGGTAGCCGCTACTATCTCTGTAAAAGAAGGCCACGATATTTCCCATAAGCTAAAAGACACTCTGAGAAAAGAAATTCCTTCTTTGGGTCATATATTAATTCATATCGAGCCTTACGAATCTTGATTGATTAATTTATTTTGGCTTCTTAAAGTTCTGATAGTTCGTAAGATAGATCTGGTACTAGCCTACAGGCAAGGTCCAAGGTGCTCTGTAAGAAGGTTTTATCAATTTACTGCCTTTTTCATTGAGCAATGTCTGACTGTCAGCATGCCAGGTCAACTTCTCCCCAGTCCTGTAGGCTATATTACCCAGGTGGGCTACCAATGCCGCATTTCGTCCCATTTCAATAGTACAATTGGTCGGTTTTCTTGATTGAATACAGTCCACAAAATTGCGGGTATGGGCATCAAGGCCACTGGCAGTACTACGGGATTCTGGTACAGCTTCTGTCAGATATTTACCATTTTCGATTTGAGGGATTACCTTCCACCGTTCTCTATTGATGGCAAGGATACCATTTTCGCCGATAAAAGCTACTCCCGGCAATCCCTGGTCCTCAAAGTATGGGCTGGTACCCATAGCCATAAATTGCTCCCACACCAACGAGAAGTTCCCAAAATCATAGACAGTTGTAAGCGTGTCAGGGGTCTCAGAGGCATCCAAAGGGAAGGCCATCTTGCCACCTATAGCCGCTACGGATATCGGATCGGATACATTCATTCCTCCCAAAACCATGTCCAGCATATGTACTCCCCAGTCGGTCATCAGGCCGCCTGCATAATCCCAAAAATATCTGAAACTGCCATGAAAACGATTTTCATTAAACTTTCTCTTCGGTGCCGGTCCGAGCCACATATCATAGTCCACCCCTTTTGGAGCATCTGTATCGGGTTTGATATCAAATCCTCTACCGTAATTGACATCAGCCCATGCTTTTACCTGGCGTATTTTACCCAACTTGCCTGTGCTAAGATAGACCAGAGCAGATATCCAATGAAGATCTGATCTTTGCCATTGACCGACCTGGACGACACGTTGATATTTATGAGCAGCAGCTACCATCAGATTGGCTTCATAGATGCTGTTTGCGATGGGTTTTTCGACATAGACATCTTTGCCGGCTTTGCAGGCTTCGGTCATGATGAGGCAATGCCAGTGATCCGGAGTACCTATTATGACCGCTTGAATCTCTGGCAGCGCCAATAACTTTCGGTAATCTGCAAATAACAAAGGTCTTTTACCTGTTTTCTGATGGATTTCATCAGCTCTTTTATTTAAGATGTTTTCGTCTACATCACAGAGGGCCGCGCATTGAACACCTTCGTTCTTGAGCATTGAACTCAGATCAGCCCAACCCATGCCTCTGCATCCTACGAGTCCGACTTGAATTTTTTCAGCTTCCTTGGAAGGCATTGAATTGGTACTCTGAGCGATCTTAGATATACCGGTGGCCAATGTTGCGGCACCCAATTGTTTGATAAATTTTCGTCTTGGTTTCATCCTGTTTAAAAGTATATAGAGCTAAGCAAAATAATTAATATTGACTGTTTCATCAAGGTTTAGAGTTTAACATTGTCTTCTTATAAGTGACACATCAATAATAGGCAAAAACCGAAATAGCGTCATCATACTAACGGAATTTAGCTAAATTTTAAGATCCGTTGTCAGCGGCCTGATAGAAGGCAAAGGACTGACACCTAAGCACCTTAAATACTTACTCACCGCTCACTGTAATCCCAATAGCCTACTGGTTCGATTGCGGCTGGCATGCACCAGCGCTTCGTCATCCTGGATTGATTGATGAAAGGATGGTATCCAGGTGCCCACTTGCTCTATCCAATTATCTTCGATCATGTCCTTTGCAAATCCTTTTTTTAATACATCCACCATGATACTCAGTGCGGTTGAGGCTCCCGGCGATGCCCCTAAAAGCCCTGCGATTGAACCATCATGACTGCACACGATCTCGGTACCAAATTCGATCATACCGCCTTGTTCGTCGTCTCTTTTAATCACTTGTACCCGCTGACCGGCGATACCGAGCTCCCACTCCTCAGACCGGGCAAGGGGCATATATTTTTTTAGTTCATTGATTCTGTCTTCGTGACTGAGGCTGAGCTGATGAATCAAATATTTGGTCAAAGGTAGATTATGGAGACCTGCAGAGATCATGGGTTTGATATTGTCTAGTTCGATAGACGAAGGCAGATCCCAAAATGAACCATGTTTTAAGAATTTAGTCGAGAATCCTGCAAAAGGTCCAAATAACAGGGCCTGCTGACCATTGATAAATCGGGTGTCAAGATGAGGTACTGACATCGGAGGGGATCCGACTTCTGCTTTGCCATATACTTTGGCCCAATGTCGCTTAATGATACTCTGGTTTTGACAGATCAGCCACTGGCCACTGATGGGAAAACCTCCGTATCCTTCAGCTTCCAGGATATTGGATTTCTCCAGCAACGGCAGGGTGCCGCCGCCTGCACCGATGAAAGCATAAAGTGTGCGAAGCACTATTTGCTCATTATCATTGGCCAGGTCGACACACTCGATATACCAATGATCTTCATTTTTATATATATCCTCTACATGGTGGTTGGTATATATCGTGACCCCGTCCTGCTGACCAAGGTATTTAAACATCGCCCGGGTGATAGAGCCGAAATTGACATCAGTTCCAATGTCCATTCGTGTGGCAGCGATAGATTGATGAGTAACACGACCGTCCATGATGAGCGGCATCCATCGGGAGATCTCCTCCCATGAATCCGAATAACTCATATCACAAAAAAGCGCATTGTCGGTGAGTTGTTCATGCCTTTGTTTTAAAAAAGCGATGTTTTCATCACCCCACACAAAACTCATATGTGGCAGTTTCTGGATAAAAGTTTCCGGATCGATGATTTGTTTATTTTCTACCAGGTAGGACCAGAACTCTTTGGATCTTTCGAAGGCAGTAGCGATTTTTATCGCCTTGCTGATATCCACGTGGCCAGTGGATGACATCGGAGTATAATTGAGTTCACAGAATGCAGAATGGCCCGTCCCTGCATTGTTCCAGGCATCTGAACTTTCGAGTCCGACAGCGTCTAATTTTTCAAGTATAACAATAGATAAGAGTGGATTGAG
>Ga0138256_10000401_pt1 | contig 47913 bp, 48 predicted proteins | sample KNB2016incub_MG_FD_105486 | JGI IMG/M metagenome (GOLD analysis project Ga0138256, IMG submission 105486) | Active sludge microbial communities from wastewater in Klosterneuburg, Austria - KNB2014incub_MG | ecosystem: Engineered > WWTP > Activated sludge > Unclassified | place: Austria...
AGCTGCATGTTGCTGGTGCCCTCGTAGATCTTGCCGATCTTCGAGTCGCGGAACAGCTTCTCCACCGGGTACTCTTTGGTGAACCCGACGCCGCCCATCAGCTCGACCGCCAAGCTGGCGCTGCGCTCGGCCACCTGGGACGACAGCAGCTTGGCCATGGCGGCTTCCTTCACGAAGGGCTGGCCCGCGTCCTTCAGACGAGCGGCGTTGTAGACCATCAGCTTGGCCGCCTCGATCTCGGTCGCCATCTGCGCGTACTGGAACTCCATGCCCTGGAACTCGGCGATGGATTTCCCGAACTGCTTGCGTTCGACCATGTACTTCATGGCGTGGTCCAGGGCGCCTTCGGCCAGGCCCAGCATCTGCGCGCCGATGCCGATGCGCCCCTCGTTCAGGGTCTCGATGGCGATCTTGTAGCCGACGCCCACGTCGCCCAGGACGTTGGCGGCAGCGACCTCGCAGTCTTCCAAGATCAGCTCGGTGGTGCTCGACGCGCGAATGCCGAGCTTGTCTTCCTTCTTGCCGACCGAAAACCCCTTCTGGCCCTTCTCGACCAGGAAGGCAGTGATGCCCTTGTAGCCCTTGCTGAAGTCGGTGTTGGCGAAGACGATGAACAGCGAGCTCTCGGCGCCGTTGGTGATCCACAGCTTGCGGCCGTTCAGCACCCACTGGTCGCCACGCTTCTCGGCCCGGGTCTTGAGCGCGAAAGCGTCGGAACCGGAGCCGGCCTCGCTGAGCGCGTACGACCCTACCCACTCGCTGGCCATCTTGGGCAGATAGCGCTTCTTCTGCTCGGCATTCGCCCAGCGCAGGATGCAGTTGTTCACCAGCGTGTTCTGCACGTCCACGAAGACCGAGATGCTGGGGTCCACCAGGGCCAGGCCTTCGACCGCCAGGATGGCGTTGAAGAACGAGCTCTCGGCGCCGCCGTACTCGCCGGGGACTTCTACGGCCATCACGCCCAGCTCGAACAGACCGGTGACCAGCGACTTGTCGACGGCACCCGCGCGGTCCATCTCGTGGACCTTGGGGGCGACCTGCTCGCGCGCGAACGCCAGCACGGCGTCCTTGAACATGCGCTCTTCTTCGGACAGCTGAGTGAGGGCCGGGTGGGTCATGACCGGGACCGTCTAGCACGATCCAAGCTAGGCGATCACCTCGACCCGAGCCCGGCAGCCCGGGACGCTGGCCAGGGCCTCGTCGCGCGTCAGCAGGGGGGCGCCCAACGCCTCGGCGAGCGCCAAGTACAGACCGTCGTAGATCGTCACGTTGTCGCGGAGGTCGAAGGCCCGTCGTAGGAGCGAGACGTGGTCGTAGCGCGTGAGGCGAAGCGCTTCGAGGTCGTCGAGCGCGACCTGCGCGCGACTGAGTGGCAGCTTCCCCGACCGCACGTGGCGCCTCAGGACCTGGGCTACCTCGGCATCGATCAGGTGGGGTGCCGAGAGCGAGCGCGCGTGGGCGACCACCCGGATCGCGATCTGCTCGAACCAGGGCGGAACCCCCAGCAGCAGATCGACGACCACCGAGGCGTCGACGACGATCACTTCCTGGCCTCGCGCTCCGCACGCACGGCGCGAGCCGAGTCCAGCTTGACGTGGGTCGGGCCGCGCTCGCGGATGCGCTCGACCAGCTCGACGACCGTCGGACGCCGAGCCACCTCGGTGAGCTCGCGAAGCAGGTACTCCGAGAGCGTCATCCCCGCTTCGGCAGCCCGAACCTTGAGCTTCCGGTGGACATCGGGCGGCACGTCGCGGATCTGGATGTTCGCCGCCATGCTATTAGCATGTGTGCATCAGAATTGCATGTCAAGGCGAGGCGCCGTCTTCTCACCTCACTGCACGATGCGGGCGTCGTCGAGGCTCCGACCCTGCTTGGCGACGATTCCTTCGGCAACGATGACCGGGTGCTGGCCGTCTTTTGGCGCGGACTTCACGTCGTGCGTCACCTGCACGCCCACGGTCTCCGACTCGAGCTTCTCGTCCGCGACGGACATGGACGCGAGCGTGTAGTCCTTGGACGCCCCGCTTCGGACGACGCCCCGCACGCGCCCGCGCAGACGGATCTTCTGCCCGGCCCACTTCGAGCGCGCCTCTTCGAGGCCGACGCGGAATTCGTGCACGCTGTGCGTCTTGCCGGCGACCGGGCCAGCGGCCGTGGGGTTCTTGTCCGGCGGCGTGCGATCCTGGCGAAAGTAGCAGTCCTCGAACTTTTCGAGGTCCACGTCTCGCGAGTGGGTCTCGGCCGTGCTCACGTCGCCGACGAGGTCCCCGCTCGATTCGAGACGGAGGAGCGTGCACGTGTCGGCGGTGGTGACGCCCCAGTCCGTGAAGCCCATCTCGCGCGTGGGCGGGCCAAGCTCGCGGATCAAGGTCTCGCGCGCCGCCTTCCAGGGGTCGCCCTTCTTGACCTTGCCGTTCGCGGCGATCAGGCGCTGGGCCGTGAGCGACCCTGGCGGGGGCGGGGCCGGGGCCGACGCGGTCGGCTTGGGGCTCGCGCTTGCGACGGGGGACGGTTCGGTCCGACCGCAGGCCAGGACCGCGATCCCCATGCAGATGGGAAGAGCTCGCTTCATCGGCGCCGTCGTACGCCGGCGGGCGTTGGGCCTTCCTCGGGCCTGCGTTTCCCGGTCGTCGTCGGAAAGCACTACACGGCGTCGGCGATCGACCTATCCTTCGGCCGCGTGTCAGGCAATTCCTTCGGCGAGCGCTTCGTCGTCACCACTGCCGGCGAGTCGCACGGGCCCGCCAACGTGGTGATCGTGGACGGCTGCCCGCCGGGGCTGCCGCTCGACGAAGAAGATCTGCGGGGCGACCTGGCGCGGCGGCGGCCCGGTCAGAGCCGCATCGTCTCGCAGCGGCTCGAGGCCGACGAGCCCGAGATCTTGTCGGGCGTGTTCGAGGGCGTGACCACGGGCACGCCCATCGCCGTCTTGATCCGGAGTCAGGACCAGAAGAGTCAGGACTACGACGCGATCCGCGACAAGTACCGGCCGGGCCACGCCGACTTCACCTACGACGCGAAGTACGGCCGGCGTGATCACCGCGGCGGCGGAAGGGCCAGCGCGCGCGAGACCGTGGCGCGGGTGGCGGCGGGGGCCATCGCCAAGAAGCTGATCGCGACGGCCTTCGGCGGCAGCGTGATCGGCTACGTGGTCCGGGTCGGTGACGTGGTCGCGAGCATCACCGAGCCCGTGACGCTCGAGGCGGTGGAGCAGAGCCCGGTCCGGTGCCCCGACCCCGAAGCCGCCGCACGTATGCAGGCGTTGATCGAAGAGGTCCGCAAAGACCAGGACTCGATCGGGGGTGTGGCCGAGGTCGTGGCCACGGGTGTTCCCGCGGGGCTCGGCGAGCCGGTGTTCGACAAGCTCAAGGCCGACCTCGCCAAGGCCCTCTGCTCCATTCCCGCGGTGGTCGGGGTGGAGTTCGGGGCGGGCTTCGCGGCGGCCGCAATGCGCGGCAGCCAGCACAACGACCTCTTCGTGCCCGAGGGCGGGGGCGTGGTCACTGCCGACAATCGCCACGGCGGAACGCTCGGCGGCATCTCGAGCGGCATGCCCATAGTCCTGCGCGCCGCGGTCAAGCCCACCTCCAGCCTGCCGCGCGCGCAGGCCACCGTCGACCGCGACGGCGCACCAACCACCATCGTCACCACCGGCCGCCACGACCCGTGTCTGCTACCGCGCTTCGTGCCCGTGGCCGAAGCAATGGTCGCGCTCGTGTTGGCGGATCACTGGCTCAGGCAGCGGGCGATCCGGGGCTGACGAGCGGTCGGCTCAGCCCTTCCCCAAGCGCCGCCGCAGGGTCGTCCGATCCACTCCCAGCGCGCGAGCGGTGCGCGCGGCGTTGCGGCCCTGGGTTTCGAACACCCGCTGGACGTACCACTCGACGACCTCGCGCAGCGGGGCGCGAAGATCGCGAATCGCCTCGGGCAAGCCGTTGCCCGCGGGCTGACCAGCACTCGAGCGGGCGGGCTCGAGCTGCGGGTCCAGGCCGAGCATCAGATCGCGGAGAACGTTCTCGAGCTCGCGCACGTTTCCCTTCCAGTGATGTGAGCGAGCCGTGCTTCCCCGCAGCCAGCGCTCGATCGGGGGGCGCTCGACCAGGGTCTGCTCACCCAGCGCGGCGTCCAAGATGCCGCGCCCGATCTCCAGCAAGTCTTCGGGGCGCTCACGCAGCGGGGGAAGGCGGATCACGTGGCCGGCGAAGCGCTCGTAGAGGTCTCGCCGGAAGAGGCCGCGGTCGGCCAGCTCGTCCAGCGGCTTGTGCGTGGCGCCGATGTAGCGCGCGTTGGCCACGTGCTCCACGTCGGAGCCGATGGGCGCCACCAGGTCGTTCTCCATCACGCGCAGCAGCTTGACCTGGGTGGTGAGCGGAAGGTCGCCCACTTCATCCAGAAACAGGCAGCCGCCCGCTGCCGACCGGATGCGGCCCTTGCGATCGCGCGTGGCCCCGGTGAACGCGCCGCGGACGTGGCCGAACAGCTCGCTCTCGACCAGCGTCTCGGGAATGGCGGCGACGTTCAGCATCGCCCGCGGCGCAGGTGAGCCGTCGGCGGGCCCCGGCGCGCCTTCGAGCAGCGCGATGGCGACCGCCTCTTTGCCGGTCCCGGTCTCGCCCAGCAAGAGCACGTCATGGTCGTGGATCAGCTGCTCGAGCTCGAGAGCGTGGCGCAGCGACTGGCCGAAGCAGGCGGCCCAGGCTTCGCGCCGCACCGCCTGCATCGCGCTGGAGCTCCCGCGCAGTTGCTGCAAGGCGCGGCTGCAGCGCGCGGCCGCCATCACGATCCGAAGATAGGCGGCGCGCTCGCGCGGGAGTCTGCGCTCGACTGCGCGGGGGAGGTGGCGCTCACCCAGCGCGCTGGCCGGCTCGCCTGGCTCTTCGCACGCCCGTGCCTGTCCGACGGCCAGGACCAGCTGCTCGGCGCGGACGGCGTCACCCGCGCGGAGGGCCGCGCCAACGGCCTCGGCGAGGTCCACCCGGCGCAGCCGAGCAGAGGCCTGGGCCCACTCCGAGCCGCGCGCGAACGGGTTCGCGAGGGCGGCGTGCAGCAGGGCCTCACCCGGCATCGAGGTGGCGAGTATCGCATCAGCCGAGGATAAACACATAGGCATTTCGCACCCGGCACGGCACGTGGGGCGAGCGCTCCCCACGATCTTCACCGGTTCGCCCTCCGGCACGCGCTTCGCACTGCGCGATCCCGGAGCCCGTTCATGGCGCGAATTCTCGAGTGGCAAAACCTGGTGTTCGTGCTCGCCCTGCTGCTCGCGGGCGTGCTGGTTCTGGGCGCGGCACTCGGCCTGGTGGGCACAGACGCCGAAGCAGAGCTCGACGTCGACGCGGACGCGGACGCGGACGTGGATGGAGATCACGACCTGCCCGCAGCCGCGCTGGCGCTGCTGGGAGTGGGACGCGCGCCGCTGTCGTTGCTGCTGATCACGCTGCTCGTGGCTTTCGGGGCCACGGGCATCTGCCTGAACTTGCTGCTCGAGCCCTGGCTGGGGTCGCCTCTGGCGCGAGGGGTGCTGGCCGTGCTCGGCGCTGGGTCGGCCTCGATGCTCGCGGGCGGCGCAATGTCACGCCTGTTCGCACGCTTCGTCCCCGGCCTGGAGAGCTATGCCACCGAGGCACACGACGTGATCGGAGTCACCGGCGTGGCCGAGATGCGGATCACCGGGCGCTTCGGCGTGGCGCGGGTCTCTGACCGTACCGGTACCCCGCTCCAGCTTCGGTGCCGGGCCCACGCGACGGAGATCCCCAAGGGGAGCGAGATCGTGGTCGTCGATTTCGACGACGAGCGACGGATCTACACGGTCGACTCGACCGCAGAGAAGGACGGAGAAAACACATGATGTTGCTGGCACTGACGATCCTGGGACTCGCGCTGCTTTCGGTGCCGATCGCCGGGCCCGCTCTGGGGCTGCACCTGCCGGCGTCATCCAGCATTCTGCTCACCGCGTTCGGCGCCGGCCTGCTCACTCTCGCCGGCACGCTCTTGGTGCTGACCCGCCTGTATCAGAAGACCAAGGCGTCGGAGGCGTTCGTCCGGACCGGCGCCGGCGGCGTGCAGGTGATCCGCGACGGCGGCTGCATCGTCATTCCGTTCTTGCACGAGCTGGTGCCCGTGAGCCTGCAGACCATCAAGCTGCAGGTGGTGCGCGAGAACGAAGACGCGCTGATCACCCTCGACAAGCTTCGCGCCGACATTCGCGCCGAGTTCTTCGTGCGCGTTCAGGCCGACCGCGACAGCATTCTGCAAGCGTCGCGCTCGCTGGGCGAGCGCATGTGCAGGGTGAGCGACGTGAAGGACCTGGTCGAAGACAAGCTGGTGAGCGCGCTGCGCACCGCCGCGGCCAGCAAGAGCCTGGAGCAGTTGAACTCGGAGCGCGACGAGTTCTTGGCAGAGGTGATGAAGCTGGTGGCGGGGGACCTGTCTTCGAACGGGTTGGTGCTCGAGACAGCGACCATCTCCAAGCTCGACCAGACCGACGAGCGCTTCTTGAAAGTGGAGAACATCTTCGACGCCCAGGGGCGGCGGAAGATCGCCGAGATCACCCAGTTGAACCTGACCGAGCGCAACCGCCTGGTGCGAGACGGCGAGCAAGCCCGCAAGCTGCAGGACGTCGAGACTCAGCAGCGCGTGCTCGAGTACGAGCGGGTGCAGCGCGAGGCCGAGGCCAGGCAGAGGGCGTTGGTCGCCATGGTCGAGGTGGAAGCGACGCGCGAGAGCGAAGAGAAGCGCATCGACGCGGAGCGCCGTGTGCAGCTGGCAGCGGTCGAGCGCGCCAAGGCGCTGGACGTGGCGCAGCGTCGCCAGGAACAAGCGGTGGAGGTCGCAGAGCGCGAGAAACAAGAGCAGATCGCCGTTGCCGAACGGCAGCGTGCCGCCGCCGAGCGGCAGCTGGCCGAGGCCGAGGCCGAGCGCGAGCGTGCGCGCCAGTCGGTCGAGACGGTACGGGTCACCGAAGTGGCCGAGCGCGAGAAGCGCCGGCAGGTGATCGAGGCCGAGGCCCAGGCCGAGCAAGGGTTCGTCGCCGAGCAGCGTCGCGCCGATGCCGAAGCGTACACCTTGCGAACGCAGGCCGAGGCTCGCAAGCTGGCCGCCGACGCCGAAGCCGAGGCGGTGCGCTGCGCGGCGACCGCAGCGGCCGAGGCAGAGCGCCAGCGGGCTGCGGGTGAGACCGCGCGCGCCATGGTCCCGGTCGACGTGTCGAAGGCGCAGCTGGAGATCGATCGCGACCGCCTCGACAACGTCGTAGTGCCCGAGCTTCGCGCTCGTGAGCAGCACGGTCGCGTGGCGCAGGACTTCGACCTTGCCAAGCTTCGGATCCATGCCGAGCGCGAGATCCGCATCGCGGTGGCGAACGCGTCGGCCACGCTGTTCACCAAGGTTCAAGCCAACCTCTATGGCACGCCGGAGGACGTCGCCAAGATCAACGAGGCGTTCCTGCGAGGGCAGCGCGCCGCCCTGACCAGCGGCGGGTTCTTCGAGGTGGCGGACCCGAAGACCCTCGAGGTGATCGAGGGCGCCCGCGCCGGCGTCAGCGAGGTCGTCGGCGCGGTGCTGGCCAAGCTGGGCGACAGAACCCCCGCGCCCGCCCCCAAGCCGAACGGCAGCCCCGCGGAGCAGAAGTGACAATCCTGCATCGCGCCGTCGAACGCGGCCAGGAGCTCAACCGGTGCGGGTCGCGACGCGACTGAGGGCATCGAGCACTCTGAGGTGGGCCGCGTGGTCCTCCGCGCGCTCCGCACCGCTGGGCCAGTCCGGCCGCTGCGCGATCACCTGACGGCGGAGCTCATCGGCAATGGCGATGCCCGACGCCGGGCCGGAGCACCGCGCGTGGTCGCGCCAGTACAGCTCTTTCGCCTGGTTCGCTGCCAGGCGTTCGCGGCGCGACACACGGTCGGCGACACCAGCTTTCGGCATCGCGCCCATCCTAGGCCCTTCACTCTCCGATCGCCAGCACCTGACCGCGCTCTTCGCGGTACAGGCGCAGCACCAGCTCGCCGGCGGGCGAGTCGCGGAAGTGGCGGACCTCGGATTGCAGTGGGGCGCCCAGGGACGAGAGCGGCGGCAACGGCCAGCCGTATTCCGGGGGCAAGATCACCGGTGCGGCCAGCGACGCGAAGGTGAGGTCGGCTGCGGTGAAGCGATCGCCGGTCAGATAGCGCCGGCCGTCGCTGATGCGCGTGCTCACGTCGCGGAACACGGCGAGCGCCTGCTCGCGCGAGCGGGCCGCGCCCGCGCGGTCGATCTTCATGCCCTTGCGCATCAGGCCCCGGATCGCGACGAAACCAAGGTCGAACGCGGTGCGCTCGGACCGGGAGACGCCCGGCGCGAAGAGGTCGACCACCAGCTGCTTTTCGTCCAGCACGTGGAAGTAGACCAGGCGGCGCGTGTGGGGGCCGAGCTTCTCGTCGAAGTAGTCTTCCAGGTCGCGCGCCTGTCGGCGGGTCTCGCCGCTGCCGTACAGCGCGCCGCTGACCTGACGGTCACACAGCTCGAGGATGTCCGTCGAGTCGGCGAAGGTGCCGCTGTCGGTGACCAGCACCGGCACGCTGCGCCGCCCGCCCGCCTTGCGCGTGTGGGCCGAGTGGATCAGCGGGACGTGCGGCTCTTCCTGAAACGGGACGCGACAGCGCGCGAGCGCCCAACGGGCCTTCTCGCAGTAGTGACTGGGGCCCAGCGTGATCAGCCGGTAGGTGGGCATTTTCGCCTTCGCGTAGCCTTGGACCCGACGACGGGCAACGAGATTTCCGATATCGTCCGCGGTCCGTGGCACAGGTGACCATTCGCGGCGTCGAGAAGCGCTTCGGACAGACGCGGGTTCTGTCCGGCGTGGACATCGACGTGCCCGACGGCGGCTTTGCGGTGCTGGTGGGGCCGTCGGGCTGCGGGAAGTCGACCCTGCTGCGGCTGATCGCCGGCCTGGAAGAGGCCGACGGCGGGAGCATTCGTTTCGGGGACCGAGAGGTGACCCGGTTGCCGCCACGCGATCGCGACATCGCGATGGTCTTTCAGTCGTACGCGCTCTACCCCCACCTGACCGTGCGCGACAACCTGGCGTTCGGGCTCGAGCTTCGGAAGACGCCGAAGGCCGAGATCGAGAAGCGCATCACCGAGGCCAGCGAGATGCTGGGGCTCGACCCGCTCTTGGCACGCTTTCCTCGTCAGCTGTCCGGAGGGCAGCGCCAGCGCGTGGCGATGGGGCGCGCCATCGTGCGCCGCGCCCAGGTGTTCTTGTTCGACGAGCCGCTCTCGAACCTGGACGCCGCGCTGCGCGCGCAGGTGCGCGTGGACATCAAGAAGCTTCACGATCGCATCGGGGCAACCAGCGTGTATGTCACGCACGATCAGGTCGAGGCGATGACGCTCGCCGATCGCATCTTCGTGCTCAATCGCGGGCGGGTGGAACAGTCGGGGCCCCCGCTCGAGGTGTATGCGCGGCCCGCCACCCGCTTCGTGGCGGCCTTCCTTGGCAGCCCGGCCATGAACTTCATCGATGCCGAGCTGGAGCACGAAGGCGGGCGCTGGGTGGTGCGCGCGCCGGGCGTCAGCGTTCGGCCAAGCGTGAGCGCGCTGGGCGATGCCCCGCGGCCGGGCAAGGTGGTGCTGGGGCTCCGCCCGCACGACGTCGCCCCGCCCGAAGAGCTGGGCAAAGAGGGCGCTGGCGAGATCCACGCACAGGTCGAGGTGCTCGAAGCACTCGGCACCGAATCGTTCGCGCACTGCACGGTCGGCGAGCTCCCGTTCGTGGCACGCTTGCCCGGCGCGTCGCGGCCTGCGAAGGGGTCGGCGCTCTTGCTCGGCATCGCTGCCGAGCACGTGCACGTCTTCGACGCGGACAGCGGGCGCGCACTCTGGAATCGGGAGGGCTGACGGCATGGAAGGGTTCTTCGGGACGCGCGCGCTGGTGACCGGGGCTTCGTCGGGCATTGGTGCCGAGCTGGCGCGACAGCTCGCAGCACGCGGCGCGGATCTGGTGCTCACGGCGCGCTCGAAAGACAAGCTGGACCAGCTGGCGGCCGAGCTCTCGGCGAAGCATCGGGTGACGGTGCGGGTGGTGGTGGCGGATCTGGCGCGGCCCGGCGGTGCCGAGAGCCTGGCGGCGGACGTGGATGCGCTGGGGCTGCCCATCGACCACCTGGTCAACAACGCCGGTTTCGGCGACGCAGGCGTGTTCGCCAAGGCGGGTGCCGACAAGCTGGCCGAGATGGTGCGGCTCAACTGCGAGGCGGTGGTGGTGCTGTCGCGCCACTTCTTGCCGGCCATGCTCGAGCGGCGGCGCGGCGGCGTGCTCAACGTCGCGTCCACGGCGGCGTTTCAGCCCATGCCGTTCATGGCGGTGTACGCCGCGACCAAGGCGTTCGTGCTCAGCTTCTCGGCGGCGCTGGCCAAAGAGGTAGAGGGCAGCGGCGTGCGGGTCACCGCGCTCTGCCCGGGTCCCGTGCCGACGGGCTTTCAAGAGGCAGCGCGCATCGAGCCGGGGGTCGAACGCATCGCGGCGCTCACCGCCGCTGCCACCGCCGAGCGCGCGCTCTTCGCGTACGGCGCGGGCGACGTCGTCTGCGTTCCGGGCGCGGTGAATCGCGTGCAGACCGTGCTCAGCAAGCTCGCTCCGCGGGGGATGGTGACGTCCTTCCTCTCTGCCGCGATGAAGCGCTCGGGCCGCGCGAAATGAAGCGATTGCTGCTGCTCTTGCTGATTGTCCTGGGGTGCCCGGCGCGGGCCTCTGCGGACGAACCCCTGGCGGTGTGGCACGCCTATCGCGGCGACGAGAAGACGGCCCTCGAGCAGGTGCTGGCCGAGTTCGAGAAGCGGCAGGGCGTGAAGGTCGAGGCGCTTCAGGTGCCCCACGACGCCTACGCCGCCAAGCTGACTGCGGCGGTGCCCCGAGGTCACGGCCCGCACCTGTTCATCGACTCGCACGAACGCATCGGCGATCTGGTGGAGCGCGGCGTGGTCGCGCCCATTCCCAGCGAGCTGGCAGCGCCGGGGCAGTTCTCCGAGAGCGCGCTCGGCGCTCTGGCGTCGCCCGCGGGTCTGCGCGGCCTGCCGCTCGCGCTCAAGTGCCTCGCGCTCTACGTGAACGAGGCGCTGGTGCCCGAGGTGCCCGCCACGCTCGAGGGTCTGGGTCAGCTGAAGCTGCCATCGGGCGTGGTGCCCCTCGCCTACGAGATCCGCAACATGTACTTCCACGCGGCCGTGCTCCACGCCTTCGGCGGGGCGCAGCTCGCGCCCGATCAGAGCTTCGGATTTCGCGGGCAGTCGGGGGTTCGGTCGCTCGAGCTGGTGCAGCGCCTGATGCGTGACCGGGTGGTGCCCGAAGAGGCCTCTGGCGCCGTGGTCGGCGAGCTGTTCAAGACCGGCAAGGCCGCCACCGTGATCAGCGGCCCGTGGTTCGCGAGCGACGTCGGCCAGAGCGTGAAGTATCGCGTGGTGCCGCTCCCGAAGATCGAGGCCGCCGGGGGGCCCATGCGGCCGTTCTTGACCGTTGAAGCGGCGGCCCTCACCCCCAAGGGGAGCGGCAACGCGATGGCCCAGGCCTTGCTCGCGTTCCTTGCCGGCGAGCCGGGCGCAGAGATCCGCGCGCGGGTCGGGCGGCAGGTGGTGGCGTTGAACCGGCCGGCCGCCGGCGGCGACGCTTTTCTGGCGGCGTTTGCCGCGCAGGCGACGGTGGCCGTGCCCATGCCCTCGTCGCCGCGCATGCGCACCACCTGGGAGCCGGCAGAGCGCGCGCTGAAGAAGACCCTCTCGGGGGCCGTGACGCCCGACGCAGCCCTGACCGAGGCCGCGCGGCGCTTCGACGACGTGGTCCGCCCCCCACCGGCGCGGCGTTCGCCGAACGGCGCACTGCTCGTGCTCGGGGCGCTGTCCTTGGCGGGCGCGTTCTGGCTGTTCACACGCTTTCGGCAGGGCGAGCTGGGGCCCGCCCTCAGGCGATCGCTGCCCGCCTACCGCTGGGTCGCGCACGCGGTGATCGGCGTCGGCGCGCTGGTGATCTTGCCGATCACGGTCGGAGCGGGCACGTCGCTGTTTGCCGGGCCGCAGGGCCACATGCACTACGTCGGCCTGGCGAACTTCTGGGAGATCCTCACGGCGCGGGGCGCGCCGCTCTTGTCCAGTGGGTCGTTCTACCTGGTGCTCTTGATCACGCTCTTGTGGACGGTCGCGAACCTCAGCTTGCACCTCGGCATCGGCTTCGCGCTCGGCCTCTTGCTCTCGCGACCCAGCCTGGCGCTCAAGCCCGTCTATCGCGTGCTCTTGATCATCCCCTGGGCGGTGCCGTCGTACGTGACGGCGCTGGCGTGGAAGGGCATGTTCAGTCGGCAGTTCGGCGCGGTGAGCGCCCTGGTCGAGGCGTGCGGTGTCGAGCCGTTCTCGTGGTGGGCGCGCTTCTCGACGGCGTTCGCCGCAAACCTCTCCACCAACGTCTGGCTGGGCTTTCCGTTCATGATGGTGGTCACGCTGGGGGCGCTCACCTCGGTGCCGAAAGAGGTGCTCGAGGCCGCCGAGGTCGACGGGGCCACGCGCTGGCAGCGGCTGTGGCGCGTCACCATTCCGATGGTGGTCCCGACCATGTTGCCCGCCGTGCTGCTGGGCGCCATCTGGACCTTCAATCAGTTCAACGTGGTGTTCCTGGTGTCGGGCGGCGAGCCCGACGGCACCACGGACATCCTGGTGTCCGAGGCGTACCGCTGGGCGTTCACCCGTCAGGCCCAGTACGGCTACGCCGCGGCCTATGCCGTGCTGATCTTCTTGCTGCTGTTCGTGTCGTCGCGCCTGATGTCGCTCGTCAATCGCGAGAAGGCGGCCGCATGAACGAGCGGCGCGTCGGTTGGGTAGAGAGCGCGCTTTCGCACCTGGCGATCGTGGTCGGGGTCGCGTTCTCGCTCTATCCCGTGCTGTGGGTGGTCTCGACGGCGCTCTCGGCCGGTAGCGCGCCCGAACGCCGGGTGCTGCCCATTCCGCGCAGTCTCACCCTCGACCACGTGCAGCACTTCCTCAGTGACCCGCACGTGGTGTCGCAGGCCGTGTCATCGCTGGTGGTCAGCGTGGCCACTGCGCTGGTGGGTATCGCCATTGCCTTGCCCGCTGCCTACGCGCTCTCGCGCTTCACCTTCGTTGGCAAAGAGGCCGGCGTGCGCCTGCTGCTCGCCACTCAGATGTTCCCCATGGTGGCCAGCGCGGTGCCGCTCTACATCGTGCTCGAGACGCTGGGCTTGCTCGACACCCGCACCGGGCTGGTCGTCTGCTACGCCACCACCAGCGTGCCCTTTGCGATCTTCCAGCTTCGGGGTGCGTTCGACACCATCCCCAAGGATCTGGAAGAGGCCGCAATGGTCGACGGCGCCACGCGCTTTGGCGCGTTCGTGCGCGTGGTGCTGCCCGCGGCGCGCCCGGCCATCGCCGTGACCGGCCTGTTCGCGTTCATGAGCGCCTACAACGAGTTCATCTTGGCTGCGACCATCCTGGGCAAGGAAGAGGCGCTCACCCTGCCGGTGGTCCTTCAGCGCTTCGTGGGTGAGCACGACGCCGCCTGGGGCGCATTTGCCGCCGGGTCCATCCTGGTCAGCCTGCCGGTGATGCTGCTGTTTTACGTGGTTCAGAAGAACCTGGTGGCCGGGCTGACCGCCGGGGGCGTGAAGGGTTGACGTCGCTCGCCCGCAGGGTTTGACCGGGGCTCGCGATGCATCACGTCCCGCGCGACACCGGCTGGATCGAAGTCATCACGGGCTGCATGTTCAGCGGCAAGACCGAGGAGCTGATTCGTCGCCTGAATCGCGCGCGGTACGCCAAGCAGACCGTGAAGATCTTCAAGCCGCGGATCGACTCGCGCTACGCCCCCGACAGCGTGGTCAGCCACTCGCGGCAAGAGCTGACCGCCATCGCCATCGATGACGCCAACGAGATCTTGGAGCTGGCCGCGGACGCCGACGTGATCGGGATCGACGAGGCGCAGTTCTTCGGCCCGCCCGTGGTGCCGGTGGCCGAGCGTTTGGCCAACGAAGGCAAGCGCGTGGTGGTGGCGGGCCTCGACCAGGACTACCTGGGGCGCCCCTTCGAGCCGATGCCGCATCTGATGGCCGTGGCGGAGTACGTGACCAAGAACCTGGCCATCTGCATGCGTTGCGGCAACCCGGCCGACCGCTCGCAGCGGCTCGTGCGCCGCGACGCCACGGTGGTGGTGGGCGGCACCGAGTCGTACGAAGCCCGCTGCCGACGCTGCTTCGACCCAGCCAGCTCGGCGCCGTCGCAGAAGCGGTTGTTCGAGGCGGCGGAAGGCGACGCCTGAGTGGGCCTCACTGCCGGCCGCACACCGTGGCCAGCAGCGCCTCGAGCCGCTGCAGCGATCGCACCTTCTCCAACGAGGCGGGCATGGCGCGCACCAGGTTGGTGTAGTCCTGCAGCTTGCGCGCGTCGGCGCCGGTGACCCGGCTCACGGCGCCATCGAAAGCGCCCAGCTCGCGCTCGGTGGGCAGGGTGCGCGTGGCGGCCAAGAGGTCCACCGCGAAATCGAGCCACCTGGCCGCAGGCAGCGAGCGCGCCAGCAACAGCGCCGATTCGACCGCCAGCTCGCGGGAGCGCGCATCCCAGCTGTCGACCGCCGCCGCGGCGAGCACCTCGCGCAGGCGCCCCTCCAAGATCATCTCCGCGCGCTTGGCGTCGCCGGTGCCGATGGCGCGCTCGGCCACGCTGCCCAGCAGCTCGAGCGCGTGGACCTTGGTGGTGGCCGTGGTCCGGGGTGAACCCGAGGTCGAGCTCGGGCTCGGCAGCGACTCGACCAAGGTGGGCCGGCCCGAGGGTCGCACGTCCGGCGGCACCGTCGGGTGCAGGTCACCGACCGTCAGCTCGAGCTCGACGTCACCCACCAACAAGCGATCACCGGGCGCTATCGCCGCCTTCCCCCGCAAGATGCGCTTGCTGTTCACGAACACGCCGTTCGAGCTGCCCAGATCCTCGATGGCGACGCCGCTTTCGTCGACCACGATGCGCGCGTGCAGGCGCGACACCTTCGCGCCCTCCAAGATGACCTGACAGTGCGCGCTGCGGCCGATCTCGTAGGCACCGGGCGGCAGCGGCAACGTCCCCGTGGGCAACTTCAGACGGAACCCCTTGTGCGCGCTCATGGGCACACCACGTAGGCCAGGTCGAGCTTGGGCCGCGCCGAGGCATCCACGGCCTCACGGCTGGCGAAGTGGAGCTTCTCGCCGTTCAGTGGATCGTCCACCAGGGGCTTGAACAACCACCCCAGGCTCGCGCTGGCGCCCGAGAGGGTGCTGGCCACGTCCGCCGTGACGTCCCAGGCGAGCGTGTCGCCGACCTTGGTGCTGGGCCCCACCGAGACCTGAGCCGAAGGTGCCAAGAAGTCGCCGCCCTCCTTCGTCCAGCTCACGCTGCCGTCGAACTTGGTCCAGCTGGCTCCCTTCTCGGTCCAGGCCTGCTGAATGCGGTGAGCGCCGATGTCTTGCGTCGCGCCGTCGTTCAGCGCCACCCGCAGCTTCAGTGTCGCCTTCTCGAGCTTGGCGCCCGTCGGCAGGGTCGTCTTGTCGATCGCGAACGCGACCAAGGCGCGGTGCCCCGCGAAGGCGTTGAACGTGAGCACCTCGAGGATTGTCTCGGTGCCGTGGTTCGAGCCCGGAGGCGTGTTGACGATGTAGGTGTCGCGCGCCGCCTCGAGCGTGAGCGACTGCTGGCCCCCGCAACCCGACGCGCCACCCGAGCCCGAAGCCCCGCCGGTTCCTCCGCTGCCGCCGGCGCTTCCGGTGCCTCCGGTGCCTCCGGTGCCTCCGGTGCTTCCAGTGCCTCCGGTGCCCGCAATTCCGCCGGTTCCGCCGGTGCTTCCGCCAGACCCCGCGGCGCCACCACTGCCCGCTGCCCCCGAGTCGTCACCCACGAGCGGGGCCGCTTCCGGAAACAGGCTGCACGCAGCGCACGCCAGCCCGATGCTGAACAGATAACCGCCGCGCACGGCGGGCAGTATGCCACAGCCTCCGCAGGTCGACCCGGCCGACGAATTTCCCTATAGTAGCCGTCGTGCGTAATACGCCGGTCACTTGGCCGCGCGCGGAGCTCGGTGGGGGCGCCTCGGCCGCCAGGCGCCGCTTCGCGCTGCAGATGGGGGGAAGCGAGATTGCGCTCTCCCGGGGTGAGCTCTTGCTCGGGCGCAGCCGAAGCTGCCAGGTGATCGTCGACGACATGCTGGTGTCGCGACACCACGCCCGCCTCTTGGTCTCACACGCGGCGCTGTTCGTCGAAGACCTTGGCAGCACCAACGGCGTGATCGTCAACGAGGCGCCCATCGCCGGCCCGACCCCGCTCAGCGACGGCGATCGCATCATCGTCGGAACGCAAGAGATGGTGGTGCGCGCGGTGGACGACGGCGTGGAGACGCTGGCCCCGTCCTCGCCGCGGTCGACCCAGACCACGCCCAAGGCGCAGCCGTCGATCCAGCTCGCCGCCATCAAGCCCACGTCGCCCGAGATCCCCGCAGTGCGCGCCACGCTGACGGCGGCGCACCCGGGGCTGGAAGGCGCCGACACCACCCAGCGCACCGAGAAGGCCGACGGCCTTCTGACCATGGCGCGCATGGCCGACCGCATGATCACCATGGGGCGCCACGACGCCGCCGCGCGTTTGCTGGGAGATCACTTGAAGGGCCTACTGGCCCGGGCGCGCGAGGGCCGGGCGGTGCCCCGCGACGTGCTCGACACCGTGGGTGTCTACGGGCTCAAGCTCACCGAGGTCACGCGCGACCCCACCTGGACCAACATCGCCATCGAGCTGCATCTGATCGCGCGTCGCCCGCTGCCCGAGAAGGCCGTGATCGCGCTCGAAGGGCTGCTGCCCAAGCTCGAGGGCATCGACCGTCCGATGATCCTGGCGCTCAAGGCCGCGCTGCGCGACGCAGCCGACAATCTGGCTCGAGACGAGTGGGCGCTGGTGGAACGGATCCTGAGAATTCAGACCAGGTGACACGTGAGCGCGGTAGCTGCCCCGGGGTTCGAGGCCCGTCGACGGATGGCGGGGGCCAAGCTCGGGCGCTACCAGGTCGGGCCCCGCATCGGCGTGGGCGGCAGCGCGGCGGTGTATCTGGGGCGCATGACCGGGCCGATGAGCTTCGAGCGCCTGGTGGCCATCAAGGTGGTTCACGACCATCTGTCTGAAGAGCGCGAGTTCATCAGCCAGTTCCTGGATGAAGCCAACCTGCTGGTGCGCGTCGCGCACCCGAACATCGTGCAGGTCCAGGAGCTGGGAAGAGAGGGCGAGACGCTCTTTCTGGCCATGGAGTATCTGCACGGCCAGCCGCTCTCGAAGCTGATCAGCGTGATGGCGCGGCGGGCCACCCGACTGGACCCGGTGCTGGTGGCGTGGCTCGGCGCGCGGGTCGCCGAAGGGCTCGGCTACGCCCACGAGATGAAGGACGACCACGGTCAGCCGCTGGGGTTGGTCCACCGAGACGTCAGCCCGCAAAACGTGTTCGTGACGTACAAGGGCGACGTCAAGCTGATCGATTTCGGCATCGCGCGGGCCGCAGGGCGGATCGCGCAGACCACCCTGGGGCGGGTGAAGGGCAAGTTCAGCTACATGGCGCCCGAGCAGGTGCTGGGGCGGGACTTCGATCACCGCGTGGACCTGTTCGCGCTCGGCGCCACGCTGTACGAGGCCGCCGTCGGCGCCCGGCTGTTCGCCGGCATCGACGAGTCCGAGACCTTGCACAAGCTGCTGTTCGAAGAGATCCCGGATCCGACCGAGCGCGTACCCGGATTCCCCCCGGGGCTGGCCAAGGTGTTGATGCGCGCCCTGAAGCCCGAGCCCGACCAGCGGCACCAGACCGCGCGGGAGCTGGCGCAAGAGCTGGACGACTTCGTGCGCAGCAGCGGCGTCGACAGCCCCCAGAGCAAGCTGGCCGAGTGCATGAACGCGCTGTTCGAGAGCGATCGGAAGGCGCAGGAAGAGTCCATCGAGGGGCTACGGACCGTCAATTTCGACGTCGTGACCGAGTCGGCCATCGTGGACCGCGCGAGCGGCGTGGTGACCGTGCGACCCGAACCGGTCAAGTCACGCGGCGTCTGGCCGTATGCCGCGGCGGGTTTCGCGGTGGTGCTCACCGTGGGCGCGCTGGGGATCGCGCTCGGGCGCGACCGAGCGCCGGCCCCCGCGCCGCCGCCGAGCACTGCTCCGGTGGTGACCGACGTGAACGTCGAGGTGACGACGCAGCCGGACGTGGAAGCCACCGTGGTGGTTGCGGGCGTCAGCGCGCAGGGCAAGCCCCGCCGGGCCACGCTTCCGCGCAGTGACGCGCCGGTGACCATCGAGGTGACCGCGCCGGGCTTCGAGCCGAGCAAGGTCTCGGTTGTCCCCGATCGAGATCGCGGCGTGGTGGTGCCGCTGACCAAGATCGCCGAGCCAGCTCCGAGCGCGTCCGCCAAGCCCAGCGGCAAGGGCGCGCGTCCGCCCGTCATCAAGAAGCCAGGTGACCCGCTGGTGACGCAGTACCCGTTCGGCAAGAAGTGAGCGCGCGTGGTAGGCTGGCCGCGCATGCGGTCGGTCGGTTGGCTAGCGGTGGTCGCGCTCTCGTTCGCGGTCTGCTCGACCGCCCACGCCGAGGCGTGCACCGAAGACCCCGAGGCGTGTGGCCGCCGCGAGTTCGAGTCCGGCATCGAAGCCTACCAAGCCAAGAACTGGGCGAAGGCCGCGACGCACTTCGAGGCAGCGCAGAAGCTGCGCCCTCACCCGGTGGTGCTGTTCAACTGGGCGCTCGCCGAGTCCAAGCTCGAGCACTATGTCACCGCGCTTGCCCACTTCGACCAGGTGCTGGCCGATCCCGAGACGCCCAAGGCGCTTCTGCCTCAGATCGAGAGCGAGCGGGCCGTCGCCCGGAAGAACGTGGCCACGCTCGAGATCGAAGTGGCCGCGGGTGCCGAGACCTTCGTCGACGACCGGAGGATCGAGGGCACCCCGCCCGTCGCATCGGTCGACCCCGGCGAGCACCGGGTGCGCGTGGTGCTGGACGGCAAGGCCCTGCTCGACAAGAGCCTGCGTGTGCGTGCCGGCGAGCGCCTGCGCATCTCCGTCGATCGGTCCCGCGAGGTCGTGGTGCCCGGCCCGACCAGCACCGCCGCGCCGCCGCCGCCGCCCCCGCCCGCGGCCGGGCCGAGCCCGATCTGGTTCTATGCCGGGGCAGGGCTCACGGCCGTGCTGGGCGGCGTGACGGTGTGGAGCGCGCTCGACACCAAGAGCGCGTTCGACACCTATGAGCGCGAGCTGCCGAAGTCGACCCAGGCCGAGGCCAACGCGCGCGTCGCGGCGGGTCACGACAAAGAGCTGCGCACCAACCTGCTGATCAGCGCCACCGCGCTGGCGGCGGCGGGCACGGTTGCCCTGGGGCTGTTCGTCGTCGACTTTGGTGGCAAAGAAGAGCAGCCGCGCACCGGCCTGTTCGTGGGGCCCGCTGGCTTCGGCGCCCGCGGTCAGTTCTGAGCCTCGGCGCGCACGCACGCAGCCAGCTCTTCCAGCGCGTGGTCGGCCAGGGCAACCCCGTTCGGGAAGCTCTCGCCCTCGGCCGCGCGCCGCGTGAGGCGGCCCTCGGGTGAGATGCGCCACGGGCTCTTCTTCTTGCCCACCAGCTCTCCGATCTTCAGCGGGTCGAGCGGCGTGTCGTCACGCAGGTGCAGCGACACGCTCCTTTCGCTGGCTTCGCACCCCAGCACCATCAGGCGCCGCAGGTCGGTCTTGATGCGCATCAGCTCGACCAGCTTCTTCGCCTCTTCTGGCGGCGGGCCGAAGCGATCTTCCATCTCGACGGCAATCTCTTGCACCTCTTGCTCGTCGCTGGCGCTCGAGAGCCGCTTGTAAAGGCTGAGCCGCACGCCAATCTCTGCCACGTATGCCTCGGGGAGGAGGGCGTCCACGTCGAAGCTGAGCTCGGGGTCGACCCCGTGCACGATGGTCTCGCCGCGAAGCTCGTGAGAGGCCTCTTGCAGCATCTGGCAGAACAGATCGAAGCCCACGCTGGCAACGAAGCCGCTCTGCTCGGCCCCGAGCAGGTCGCCAGCGCCGCGGATCTCCATGTCCAGGGTGGCGATCTGGAAGCCGGCCCCGAGCTCGGTGTGGCGCTCGAGCGCCTCGATGCGGATCCGCGCTTCGTCGCTGAGCTGGCTGGGCGGCGGCACCAAGAGGTAGCAGTAGGCCCGCTCGGCGCTGCGGCCCACGCGGCCGCGCAGCTGATAGAGCTGGGCCAGACCGAACATGTCCGCGCGATCGATCACGATGGTGTTGGCCCGGGGAATGTCGAGCCCGCTCTCGATGATGGCCGTGGACACCAGCACGTCGAAGCGCCCCTCGACGAAGTCGAGCATGGTCTGCTCGAGGGCCGCTTCGCCCATCTGACCGTGGCCCACGGCAACCTTGGCTCCGGGCACCAGCTCTTGAACCCGCGCGGCGCGCTCGTAGATGCCCTCGACGCGGTTGAACACGTAGAACACCTGGCCGCCGCGTGACAGCTCGCGCTCGATGGCTTCGCGCACCACCTGGTCGTCGTAGCGCGACGTGATCGTGCGGATCGAGCGCCGGTCCATCGGCGGTGTGGTGATCAGGGACATGTCACGCAGGCCACCGACCGCCATCTGCAAGGTGCGCGGGATGGGGGTCGCCGACAGCGTCAGCACGTCCACCGACGCGCGCAGCTGCTTGATCCGCTCCTTGTGCGTCACGCCAAAGCGCTGCTCTTCATCCACGATGAGCAGCCCCAGGTTCTTGAAATGCACGTCCTTGCTGAGCACGCGGTGCGTGCCCACCAGCACGTCCACCGAGCCGTCTTTCAGCCCCTTCAGGGTGTCGATCGACTCCTTCTTCGACTCGAAGCGGCTGAGCGGGCGGACCTGGATGGGGTAGCCGGCGAGGCGGCCGGCGAAGGTGAGATAGTGCTGCTGCGCCAGCACGGTGGTGGGGCAGAGCAGCGCCACCTGCCGCCCGCCCATGGCCACGCGGAAGGCCGCCCGCAGCGCGACTTCGGTCTTGCCGAAGCCCACGTCGCCGCAGACCAGGCGGTCCATCACCGCCGCCTTCTCCAGGTCGGCGTTCACCTCGTCGATGGCCGCCGCCTGATCGCGGGTCTCTTCGTAGGGGAAGGTGGCCTCGAACGCCGCATACTCGTCGTCGCGGGGGCCGAGCGGCGGTTTGTGCAACGCTGCACGCTCGGCATAGAGCCTGAGCAGCTCGTCGGCCATCTGCCGCACGCGCTGCTGCACCCGCGCCTTGGTCTTGGCGAAGCTCGAGCCGCCCAGGCGATCCACCTTCGGCGCGCCCTCGCCGCCCGAATACTTCTGGATCTGGCTGAGCCGGTGGACCGGCAAGAACAGCTTGTCGCCCCCCTGGTACTCGACCACCACCAGCTCGAGGCTGACGCCGTTCAGGGTCTTCTTCTCGAGGCCCAGGTAGCGGCCGATGCCGTGGTCGGCGTGCACCACATAGTCGCCGATTTCGAGCGCACGCAGGTCTTCCAGGAACGCCTTGGCCGATTTGCTGCGTTCTTGGCGGCGGTGGGCACGCTGACCGAAGATCTCTTCCTCGGTGACCCACACGAAGCGCTCGGTGGGCACGATGCACCCGCGGGAAAGCCCGCCCGTGATCACCTTGACCGTGCCGCGCGGCGCGCGCGACTCGGCGTCGGCCACGCGGACGCCGCGGTGGCCGAGCAGCGTGGTGATGCGCTCTGCCTGGGTCGAGGTGCGCGCGGTGATGGTCACTTCGAGCCCGGCGTCGTGCCAGGCCGCGACGCGTCGGACCAGCGGCTCGAGCGTCGCGCCCTTGCCGCGCTCGGACCGGGCGCGGGTCACGGCGCGGCCCAGGTCGGCGTGGTCGCGGATCGCCATGCTCGGTGCGTCCTGGGGCGCGAGCTCGATGGCGTCGAGCCGCGTGGCGTCGGGGCTCGTGGCGGCCACCGCCGTGCGGTGCAGCGCCACTACCGGCAGCTCGGCCAGCGCCGCCGCCAGGGCCTCTTCCGACACGTAGAGCTGGTCGACCCCGAAGCGCGGCTGCCCGCTCCGCTCGGCGTGGCCCGACTGTGCGTGGGTCAGCTCTTCGCGCGCCTGGGCCACGACCCGCGCTGGATCTTCGATCAGCACCGCCGTGCGGTCGGTCAGGTACGACCAGAGCGGCACCAGCGAGTGGAACGCCGGAAGGAAGCCATCGAGCCCGAACAGGCTCCGGGCGGTGGCCACGTCTTCTTCCAGCGAGCGCGCCTTGCTGGAAGGGTAGTCGATGGCGTCGCACAGCGAGCGAAGCACCGCGCGCGCGCGCTCGGACGCCGCATCGGTGGTGATGACCTCGCGCGCCGGCGGAAGCCAGATGCGCTCGATGGCGTCACCGGTGCGCTGTGACTCGGGGTCGAAGCGCTTGAGCGACAAGACCATGTCCCCGTAGAGCTCGGCGCGCACGGGCTCGTCGGCGGCGCTCGGCCAGACGTCGAACACGCCACCCCGCACCGCGAAGCTGCCGGGATCTTCCACCAGGGGCACCCGCAGGTAGCCCGCGGCGCCGAGGGCGCGAGCGACCTTCGCCACGTCGAGCTCGTCTTCGGCCACGAGCTCGACGCCGGCCTCGGCGAGCGGCCGCGGCGGCGTCAGGCGTCGCACCAGCCCCGCGGCGGTGGTGACCAGAAAGCGCCAGGGAAGGCCCCGGGCGATGTGGAACAGGGCGCCGGCGCGCGCCATCTGCGCGCGTCGATCGGGCCGCACGTCGGCCCAGGGCGTGCACTCGGCCGGCAGCACCGACAAGATCACCTCGCCGGGTCGCGCGACGAAGCTCAGATCGGCGGCCGCCCGCCGGGCAGCGTCGACGTCTGCGGCCACGTACAGCACGTGCGCGTCGGCCTCGGCCAGCGCGCGCGCCACCAGGGCAGGTGCCGCGCCTTCGGCGCCCACCACGTGGAGCCGGCGCTGGTCGCGCAACTGGTCTGCGACCTCGCGTGCCGTGAGCACGCGTCGCCCTTCGGGGAGCGCCAGCACGTCGGGCAGGTCGTCGGCTTCGTCGGTCACGGCGCGGGCGTGGTCTCGCGCGTCCGTTCTGCGGCGGCAAGTAGGTGATTCTTGGCGCGCAAGGCCCACGGGCCCGTCGGGTGCTTGGTCAGATGTGCCTGGAACGCCTCGGCGGCCAGGCCGAACTGGCCCCCGCGATAGTGGACCACACCCCGGGCGAACTGCCCCGGATACTCGAGGTCGACCTTCTCGACGGCGCCGATCTGGCGCAGGGCCTCTTCGGTGCTCTGGGCCGAATGCGCCAAGAGGAAGCGGTAGTAAACGCGCAGCTCGTTGGCCGTGGGCGCAAAGCCGCCGGCGCTGCGCAGGCCCGTGGCCTCGACCCAGCGCAGCTTGAACAACGCGCGGCGCTCGTGCTCGTCGGCCGCCAGCCGGCGCTCTCCGGCGAGCCAGCCCGCTGCCTTGGCCTTGTCCAAGAAGGCGCCGCCGAGCTCGGCCAGCTCACCGTCGTCGGGCTGCCGCGCTTCCCAGCGCGCGATCGCGGACAGGAACAGCTCGGTCTGCAAGCCGAGCAGGGCCTGGACGCTCTCGTCCCCATGTTTGGCGCGCGCCGTCTGCGCCAGCCCGCGCAGCTCGATCAGCTTGCGCGCGGCGTCGCCGCTTCGCCCCTCGACGTCGGCCTTGCCGAACGCGCGCAGCGTCTCGCCCAGCGCGCGCACCAGGTAGGGCAGCGGCTCGGCGGCGGCGCGCGTTGCCAGCGCGCGGCTGGTGGCTGCCGAGCGCGCCTGCTCGCGCGCGTCGACGCTTGGCAGCGGCAAGGTGTCGGGCGCTGCCGGCCGTGGCACCACCAAGAGCGCGAAGGTGGCCGCGATCGCCACCGCCACCAGTGCCGGCTGCCAGCCTTCCACGTGACGCGAAAGCCCGCTCGCCACGGTCCGTGATCGCACCGTCTTGACTTCCCCGACCACGCCGCTCAAGGTTCGGCTCCCGCGCGATCGCCAGCGTTCGCGCGCCGCCGCCGGAGGCGACCGTGCAAGAGAAACGCGTTCATCCTCGAGTCCAGGTCGACCTCGCCGTGTCGTGCGAGCCCAAGGGCGGTGCGGCGTTCGCCGGCGTCGCCAAGGACGTGAGCATGGGCGGGATGTTCATCGAGTCGACCGAGGTCGTTCCCTTCGGCACCCAGGTTACCATCGCCGTGCGGATTTCCGGCGTGGACCTCAAGCTTCCGGGCACGGTGCGCTGGGCCAAACCGGGCGGTCTGGGGGTCCAGTTCGGGCTGCTCGGGGCCCGCGAAACCCACTCCATCGCGCAGCTGCTCAAGCGCTGAGCGGCGTCAGTCGAGCGGCGTGCACTCGCCGACCCCCTCGGGGTCGCGCTTGTAGTGCACGCAGGTGCCTTCGCCCGCTGGGCACGAGGGCTCGCCGCCGCCTGCCACGGCCTTGCACAGCCGCCGGCACTCGTCGGCCACGCAGGTGAAGCCCGCCTGGCAGGGTTTCTTCGAGCTGCACGCATCGCCGGGGCCGCCGGTGCCCGCCGACATGCACGCGACGTTGCCAGTTGGGTCGACGAGCTGACAGCTCTTGCCCTTCTCGGCGCAGCTCTTCGGGTCGAACACGTCGCAATCGTTGACCGGCACGCAGATGTCCGCGTTCGCATACACCGGGTCGCCGCCACCCGGCCGAACCAGGTAGACCTGCTGGACGCAGCTCTGGCCGGCGCCGCACGCGCTCCAGTCGCCGCCGCAGCACAGCTTGCGGCAGGTGCCGGGGACCACGCCGCCGTCGGCGGCCCCGCTGATACCGACGCAGAACCCGCCGGCCACGCACTCGTTCCACGCGCTGCAGCTCTCACCCAGGGCCTTCGTGCCAGCGGACAGGCACTTCGGTGGCCAGTCCCCGGTCGAAGGGGGCGAGTCCGAGGGCAGGCAGGTGCCACCGCTGGCGCAATCCTGCTTCTGGTAGTTGCACTCCCCCTTCTGGCAGAACGTCTCACCGGCGGGCGCATCGGGCACCGTGCCGCCGCCGTCGAGGATGACCCCCGCCGTGCCACCGCCGCCATCGGTGCCGCCGGTTCCACCCTTTTCGTCGCCGCCGCTCTCGCCGCAGGCGGTCACCGCAGCCAGCGAAACCAGAAAGCCGAAGAGCGCGAGGCGGGTCATGGGAAGAGCATTCATCGGGTCAGCACCCAAATCCAGCCGGCGGTTCCAGACAGCGCCACCAGCACCACCGTAGTGGCGGCGGTGCCCGCGAATATTCGAAAACCGCGCTTCAGCCCCTTCTCGCCCGGATCGGGGTGGCGGACCGCGGCGGCGGCCGCGAACGACCAGGGCAGGGCCGCGACGTGCAGCACCACGAACACCGCGATGCAGGCCCACATCGCCCATTCGAGCACGATTTCGACCTGAGCCGCTTCGATGGCGGACAGCTTCAGGTCGCGCGCCGCGTCCGCGACGATCTGGGTTCGGGCGCCGGCGCGGCCAGGATTCAATAGCTCGTTCCGGCGCAGGATCATCGCGTAGGGCAGTGCGCCCGCCGCGGTCAGAAAGCACACCGGGTAGGCCAAGAAGTGGCCCACCACGAAGCGCCCCCAGAACGCCTTGGCTGGCTTCGGCGGCTTGGTCTGCACGGGCGGGTCGGCGCTCACCGTCTGCGCAGTATACCTGGAGCCGCGACCAGTGATTGACGCGACGGGGGGCGCATGATCCATTTCGGTGCGCCGGCTCTGCCCCGGCGCCTGACCAGAGGGAATCATCGCCATGACCGACGTTCCGGAGTCACCCAAAGAGTTCTTCAGCCAGTACCTTCCGTCGAAGTTCGAGTCGCTCAAGGCGGGGCTGGCCGGCAAGTCGTCGAACGGCTCGATGGTGTTCCGGGTTCAAGGCGCCGGCGAGTGGACCATGCGGCTGAACAACGGCGAGCTCGAGGTCAGCGAGGGCATGCAAGACGACGTCATCATTCAGGTGACCTGCAACCCCGAGGACTTCAAGCCCATCTTCGTGCAGGGCGCGGTCATGCAGGGCGACGTCGAGCTGAAGCCCGAGCAACAGGTCATGGCCTTCAAGGCGCTCACCGTCGACGCCGAGCGCGTGAAGCTGGTGAAGAACATCGTCGGCACGGTCTCGTTTGTGGTCGACGCCGGGGGCGCCACGCACAAGCTGGCCATCACCCCGGGCAACGCCGCGCCCAAGCTGGACGCACCGGACTGCAAGCTCGAGTGCAAGATGAACGACTTCATGGACATGCAAACGGGCAAGCAGAACCCGATGCAGCTCGCCATGGCCGGCAAGATCAAGATCGTGGGCAACGCCCAGATCCCGATGGCGCTGTCGGGCGTCTTCCTCTGAGGGCCCCGCCCGTCAGGGCGGCGGCAGCGCTTCCCAGCGCAGCGACTCACCCACCTGCCCGTTGAGCTGCTGGGTCTTCCAGCGCTTCAGGCTCATGAAGTAGGTGCCCGGCTTCTTGCGGGTCGAGAAGAACGCCAGCAAGCGGCCGTCGGGGCTGCACGCGGGCGAGGTGTTCGAGCCTTGGTTCTGGGTCAGGCGCTGGGTGCCCCCGCCCTTCTCGGCGCTCATCACGATGTCGTGCCGGTCACCGCCCACCGACACCGAATAGACCAGGCGGATGCCGTCTTCCGTGTCGCAGAACGCCGGCGCGCCCGCGGTGAACCCGGGGGGCGAGACGGGCTTGTCGTCCACGTACACGCGCTGCGAGCCCTTGGCCTTGCTGCCACCGATCCACGCCAGCTTTCCCGAGGGGCTGAACACCGGGTGGGTCGCCAGCTCGGTCGAGCTGACCTTCTTCATCTCGCTGCCGTCGGGCTTGCCCACGTAGATGGCGCTGCCTGCGCTGTCGGCCACCGCCACCGCCATCTTGGCGTGGGTCTTGTCGAACGCCACGCTGTAGATGCTGGTCTTGAAGGGTAGGGCGATGCGCTCGTGCTTCTGGCCGTCGAAGCGCATCAGCCGGTACGGTGAATAGTTCTTCGAGAGGCCGTAGAAGATCTGCTGGCTCGGCCCCCACGCCGGCGCAATGGCCGTGTCGTTCGGGTCACTGGTCGGCGTCAGGTTGTGACCGTCGGCGTCCATGCTGAAGATGCGATAGCTCTTGGTTCCCCAGCGGCCGCTGTACACGAAGTGGCTGGCGAAGCCGCCGGGACGGCCGGTCAGCGCGCCGAGCAACGCGTCGGTGATGCGGTGCGCGGTGACCCGCACGTCTTTGGCGTCGACCAAGAGCTTCTTCTCGTAGACCGGGTCCTTCCCCACGTTGAGGAAGTACGCCAGGCCGAAGACCTCGATCTTGCCGGAAGTGTGCTTGCGTGCCGCCACCTTGACGATGGCCTCGGCGCCGAGCTTCTTCCAGGCGTCGATGTCCACGGCGTCCTCGAAGCCATAGAGCCCGGGTGGCGCCTTGGCGTCGGCGATCACGTCGTACAGCCCGGTCAGCTCGAAATTCCGGCGCACCGTGCCGCGCACCACCACGTCTTCCATGTCCGGCGAGAGCGACGGCAAGACGGCGATCTTGGGCACGTGCTCGGTGCTGCCCGAGCCGGTGACCACGAACTCGCCCAGGGCGCTCTCGTCGGGCTTTGCTTCCTGGGCATGGGCGGCCGCGCTCAGCACAGAGAGCGCGACGACCCAGCGGAGACTCGTCACTCGCATTTGGCGCCTTTTCCGGAGAACGTGGGTTGGACCGTAGAGCCCAAGATGCCCGGGTACAAGGGCGGCGGAGGCGGCAGCTGCTGCCCCACGATACCGTCCATGGTGGCCCTCACCTTGGCGTCGAAGGTCGCGTTCCCGCTCGGTCGCGTCATGCTGTAACCGGTTACCGTGCCGTCAGAGCTGACGTTTGCGCTGACCGACGCCGACAGCTTGTGCAGCTCGTCGCAGGGGATCTGCCCCACCGGCTGCTTGAAGCGCGAGTTGAACCAACCCAGGACCTTCATCCGGTACTGATCGACCGCGCGTGCCTTGAGCGGATCCGTTTCGGTGCCCTCTTTGACGCCGTCCTTCGCGCCGGGGCCCTCGACCTCGGGTTCCTTGGCGGCGACCGCGGCGTCCAGATCCTGAAGGGCCGGATCCACCTGCTTGGCCAGATCGGCGTCCGGGGGCGGCGCGGCGGCGTCACCCACGGCCACCGAGCTGGTCGGCGCAGCCTTGGGGTCGTCTTTCGCCTTGTCGCTGGGCGCGCTCTTCTCTTCGAAGCGCTGCGCGACGATGGGGTCGAGCTTCTTCCACATCTCGGGCAGCTTGGGCTTCACCTTCTTGCCGCCCAGCTTGAGCAGCGGCGCGTCGTCGAGCACCGGCTTGACCGCCATCGGCAGCTCGCGCGGCAGCACCTCGTCTTTGGCCCTGATCTCGACCCGGGGTTTGCCGGCGGCGATCAGCAAGATGAAGAAGAACGCCTGGATCATCGACGCGGCGGCCACCGCGACCCCGACCTCCATCGGGGTGAAGCTCCGCAGGGTCTCTACGCGCGCCATGGCGGTCACTTCTTCTGAGACGGCGCCGGGGCCTTGGGCATTCCACCCGGAGCCGGCTTGCCCGGCTTTTCCGGCTCGTCGGGCACCTCTTCCATCTCGGGCTGCACCAGCAGGTTCAGCGACTCGACACCGCTCGAGCGGGCTGCCGCCACCACGTCGGCGACCACGCCATAACGCGCGTCTTTGTCAGCGCGAATGTAGAGCTCGCGCTCTTTCTGTACGCGCTGGCTGTCGCGCAACGCCTGGGCCACCTTGCCCGTCACGTCCTTCTCGCCGAACAGCACGCGCTCTTCCTTGGTGACGGTCACCAGCAGGCGTGCGTCCTTCACCGGCGTCTCGGCGGCCTTCACCTCGGGCAAGTCGATGCGCAGGCCGGTGGTGAGCAGCGGCGCCGTGACCATGAACACGATCAGCAGCACCAGCATCACGTCCACCAGCGGCGTGACGTTGATGTCGCGGAACCCCCCGCGCCGCCGCGAGCCGACTTGCATGCCCATTCGTCAGCCTCGAGCGTGCGCCACGCCCGCGCCGGCGGGCGGGCGATTCGACTCTTTCACCAGCGGCATGGCCGAGGTCGGGCCACCGGGGTCGGCCGCCAGCATCTCGGCCCACGCCTCGGAAGAGGCCGTCAGCTCTTCGATCAGGTCGCCGATGCGCTTGTCGACGTAGTTGAAGCCGATGGTGGCCGGAATGGCGGCAATCAACCCGAAGGCGGTGGCGATCAACGCCTCGCCAATGGCCGGCGCCACCACCGGCAGCGACGCGCTCTTCTCGACGCCGATCTTGATGAACGCGTTCATGATGCCCCAGACCGTCCCGAACAGACCGATGAACGGCGTGGCCGAGGCAATGCTCGACAGCGTGGGCATCAGGCTGGAGGCGCGCTGCTGCTCGGACGCGATGGCGCGCTTGGCCACCGCCATGAGCAGGTCGCTGGACAGATTGGGCGCGTGATGGCGCTTCGCGAGCTCCATCACCACGCGGCCGCCGGGAGATTCGCGGTGCTTGAGCGCCAGCGAAATCAGGTCCGAAGAGCCGATCACCCGCTCGGCCTCGCGCTCGAACGCGTGTTGAGCCGACCTGAGCCGGCGCAGTTGCATGCTCTTCAGCAGCCAGATCACCCACACGCCGCTGGCGGCGACGATGAGCAGCAGCAGCACCACGAGCACGACGCCCGACGAGCCGAGCATCAGCGAGATGGGATTGAGCTGCACGTCGGCAGCGGGGGCGGCGAGCATCATCGGTCAGTCGCCGAGCACCACGTCGACGCGGCGGTCCTTCAACCACGACCCCTCGTCGGTGCCCGTGGCGTCCATTTCACCCCGCGAAGTGGTCGCGATCTTGTCGCCGTTCATCCCCTTCTTGGCGATGAACCCCTTGACGTTGTCGGCGCGCTTGCCGCCCAGCACCATGTTGTACTCGGGCTCGCCGCGCGGGTCGGCGTGGCCGACCAGGCGCATCTCGCGCCCCGCCAGAGGACCGCTGGTGAAGCAGGTGGCCAGCTGCCCGAGGACCTTGTGGTCTTGCTCGCGCACGTTGGCCGAGTCGAAGGCGAAGTGCGCGTCGACGTCCGAGATGCCGCACGCCTTCTTGATCTCGTCGGAGATGTTGATCTGCGACTGCGACGGGTTGTCCCCGGGCTTTTCGCCGCCTTTTGCCGGGGCGGCCTTCTTGGCCGTGGCCGACGGCTCGTCCGTGCCGCCGGTGGGGGCGGTGGGGGGCTTCTTCTCGTCGCCGCCGCAGGCCGCCACGGCCAGGCTGGCGAACAGAATCCCGAGCAGGGCTTGGTTCATTTCGATCCTCCTGAGATCCTCATGGAATGCGTCATGTCGCGGCGGCTCGCGCCACGGCGGGTGACCCCGAGGCGCCTTGTCGATAGCAGGTTTGCCCGCGGTCGCGAAACCCCGCTTCCGCTCGGCGCATTCCGCCGGGCGCCTAACCGCTCGAAAATCATGGGTGTTGTAATCAGCGAACCAGGCTGATGTAGGCGACGAGCCCGATGGTCCCGGCCAGCAAGATGACCAGCACCGCCAGCGCATTGGCGCGCCGCTTGACCACCGGCTCGGGCGTGCGCGCCACCTCGAGGGACGCCATCGCGATCGCCAGGATCGACTTCAGGCGCTTCTCGGCCTCGGGGCCGCGGTCGCGATCACCGGCCATTCCGCGATAGCGCGCGCCCGCCTCGGCCAGCTTGCCGCGCTCGCGGCAGGCGTCGACGAAGGCGACGTGGGCCTTCTCTTCTTCCCAGTGATCGAGGCAGTTCTTCCACAGCGCCTCGATGGCAGGATCAGTCAACTCGGCCATCGCACCCTCAGAGACGAAGTTCCCTTCCCAGGCGGCGCGTGAGCGAAAAGTAGTCTTGCCGCGAGAGCGGCTGGTTGAGCACGTGGAAATCCTTCCCCGTCAGCCCGACGCAGCCGAAGCAATAGTTGCAGCGCGAGAGCGAGACGCAGCGCACCAGATAGCTGGAACCGGAGCAGCTTTCGCACTCGTTGCAGTGCTGGCACTGCAAGAGGCCGGTCGAGCCGCGGCAGTGCGACGAGTCGGTGCAGCCGCGGCAGCTCACACAATAGTTACAGCGCACCAGGCGCTCGGAGTCTCGGCAGAACGTGCACGACAGGCACGCCACGCAGCCGGTGCACTGCACGCAACCTTGGTTTTCACGCTGGCGCCCGTGAGCGGCCACCAGATCGTGCAGCCGGCGCTCGAAGTCGTGTGACGAGAGGTCCAGCGAGAGGGCGTCGCTCGGGGGCATCGCCGAAGGGCCTCAGCCGCGGATCGCCCGCCTGAGCTCGGCCGCGGCGCTACGGATGGAAGCGTCCTCGGCGTACTCTTCCAGGCGGCGCAAGCGCTGCTCCATGATCGGGCGCTTGAACGCTGGCTCTTTGGCCACCAGCGTGGTCAAGACGTCGATGGCGGCCCGTGCGCGCTCTTCGTCGAAGTGATCGAGCAGCTGCAGCTGCAGCGGCTGCTCGGCCGGCAGCTCGAAGCCTTCGCGCAAGAGCTCGTCGGCGGCGCGGGTGATGGCGCCTCGGGTCTCGGACGCCGCCAGGCGATCGAGCAGCCGCAGCCGCAGCTTCTCGCGGTCGTCGGCGCTGGCCTTGGTGACCTGCACGATGCGGGCGGTGCGTCGCGGCGCCGGCTGGGGCTCGGCCACGGGTGCAGCGGGCTCGGCCGCGAGCTTCACGGGCCGCACCGACTTGGGCGCCGCCGAGCTGGCGGACGGTGCCCGGGCAAGCAGCGGCGAGTTGGGGCGCCGAGCCGCGATCAAGATCGGCTCGACCGCTGCCCGTGGCTCTGATGAACGTGCTTTTCGCCTGCGCCGGCGGCCTCCGCCGGGTTTCTGGCGTTGCTGAAACATGGTCTGTCCCTTCTGCTACGGGCACCGACCTGGCGGCCGCGTAGCACCCGGTGGACATCGTTCCCCGACTCGGACGCGGTTCGCGTCGCCGAGCCCGACCCACCAGACCTTTGGTCAATAGCACAGGGTTTGGGCCTCGCATCCCCAAAATCATCGAAATCGCGCCGCCCTGGTCCGGATCGCTCGACCGGGGCCCCGCTCGAAGTTAAGGTCCCGCCCGGCTCCGCCCGGGGAGGCTCGATGCTCGAATACGGTAAGAAAGTCTGGAAAGACGGCGAGATCAGCGACTGGCAGTCGGGCGGCAATCTGTCGCTCTTGACCCACACGCTGCACTACGGCGTCGGCGCCTTCGAGGGTATTCGCGCCTACCAACGGGCGCGGGGCGAGACCGCGATCTTCCGCCTGCGCGAGCACATCGATCGGCTGTTCGACTCGTGCCACCTGGTGCTGATGAAGCCCACGGTCACCCGCGAGCAGGTGGTGCAGGGCTGCGTGGACGTGCTGCGCGAGAACAAGATGGCGCAGGCATACCTGCGCCCCATTGCGCTCATCGCCGACGGCGCCATGGGCGTGTACGCCCCGAAGAACCCGGTCGCCACCTACATCGCGGCTTGGAAGTGGGGCACCTATCTCGGACCGGAAGCGCTCGAGAAGGGCATCCGCTGCATGGTGTCGTCGTTCTCGCGGCACCACATCAACGTGGCCTTCGCCAAGGGCAAGCTGGTGGGCCAGTACATCAACAGCGTGATGGCCAAGCAAGAGGCGAAGCTCGCAGGCTTCGACGAGGCCATCTTGACCGACGTGAACGGTTACGTGAGCGAAGGCTCGGGCGAGAACATCTTCATCGTCAAGGGCGGCAAGGTGATCACTCCGCCGCTCGCCGCGTCCATCCTCGCGGGCATCACCCGCGACACGGTGATGACGCTGGCGCGCGAGGAAGGTCTGGTCGTCACCGAGCAGTTCATCACGCGCGACGAGCTGCACCTGGCCGACGAGGTGTTCTTGACCGGCACCGCTGCGGAAATCACCCCGGTCCGCGAGATCAACCATCGCGCCATCGGCTCGGGCCAGATGGGGCCGATCACTCGGGCGCTTCAGACGCGCTACTTCGACGTGGTGAAGGGCAGCGACGACTCCCATCCCGAGTGGCTGACGCGGGTGTGAGCCTTTCGCTCCGCGCCGCTCTTGCGCTGGCGCTGGCCTGCGTTGCGTGTGCTGCCACGCCGGCGCCTGCGCCACCGCCCGCGCCGCCGCCTGCGCCGCCGCCCGCCCCGAAGAGCGAGGTCGGTATCGCGGATCGGGCCTGGGGCAGCGCCAAGAGCGCGCGCTTCTCGCTCAGCGTGGCGTTGCCCGAGCGCGAGCGCTGGCAGATCGAGGACGTGCGCGAGGCCTGGTGGACGGCGCGCCACGCTCCCAGCGCGTCCGAGCTATCGGTCAAGACCTGGCGCACCTCGCGCCTTTCCCGTCGCGAGGACTGCCTGAAGCAGATCGCGCTCTGGCGGCCGAAGGCGCCGAACCCCGAGACCGAGCCCGCGACCGTGGTCGACCGCCGCCCGCTCGAGTCCCCCGCGGGCTACCAGACCGAGCTCACGGTGGGCGTGAGGCGGGCCGGAGCGGGCGGTGAGCTCGAGGGCTACGCGCTGGCCGTCGGTCACACCATCGGGCAGTGCTACGCCGCGCTCTACACCACGCGCGCGCGCGGCACGAACGCCGAGGCCACGCTGGGCACGCGCCTGGCGCTGTTCGGTGACGCGGTGCTGCCCCGCATCGAGCGCATCGGCATCGAAGACCGCGTTCGGTGAGAGCGACTACTGTCGCAGAGAGTGGCCAGCAAGCGCGGACGCACTACGACGTGCGCGCAAGCCAGCAGTGCTCGAGGAGAGAGTCGAACTCACACGCCCACGAGGGGCGCCAGGGGTTACCCGCCTGGTGCGTCTTTCCTTTTCCGCCACTCGAGCGAAGAATTGCCCGTTTTGCGTCCGGGCCAGACGGGCAACGACTCGGCGGTGCGCGGGTGCCGCGCTCTTCGCTGCGGCCTCGGGCTTGGGGGGAGGGCCCGCGCAGAAGTCGTGCCAGGGTTTCAGGCAACGCCGATTCGCGGCAGGGCCGCCGTGAAGTCACGCCACTCGGCCGGCGCGGTGTCCGGGTCGATGAGCGGCGGCATCAGCGGCAGCGATGTCGGGCGGTGCGGTCGCTTGTTCGGCCACATGCCCGACTCGTCCGGCGTCTTGTTGGCCTTCCTCGCGTTGCACGGGGCGCACGCCGTCACGATGTTCTCCCACTCCGTACGGCCCCCGCGCGAACGCGGCAGCACGTGATCGTAAGTGAGCTTGGACATCGGCAGCTTCAGCTGGCAGTACGCGCAGGTGAAGGCGTCACGAACGTAGACGTTCAGCCGCGAGAACCTCACGCCGGGCTTGGCCCGGGCGATCTTCCGCCGCAGCCGCACGACCGCCGGCATGCGCAGGGTCGTGGACGGCGAGCGGATCTCGTCGACGTAAGACACGACCACATCGGCCTTGCCCAGGTAAGACAGCGTGACGGCGTCCTCCCAACGGATCACCTTGTGCGGGAAGTACCAGGGGGTGAGCACGAGAGTCTTCGTGTGCATGATGGGACCTACTTTCGGGGGTTTCTCGTTCTGGGGTGGCCTCCCTGCTTGGAGTCGAACCAAGCGCAATCGGTTTCGTAGACCGAAGCCTGCAGATCCGGCAGGACAGGGAGAGTGGTGCGCGCGAGCGCCCGCGAAGGGAATCGAACCCTCCTCGCCGGATCGACAATCCGGTCGCCTCGCCAGATGCGTACGCGGGCAGCTTGGGCAGCCGTGGCGGGCTGCCATGAGCACGGGTTTTCAAAGAGCAAGGCGCGCGGGTGCGCGCGCTCGCGGACAAACCTCTGCCGGCGCGCTGCACCGACGAGAGCGGGCAGGCCAAATGCAAAGAAGCCGCCTGGTGGGTCACCGAGGCGGCTTCTCGCGAGCTGCGATGGGATCGCGCGCCGCCCCTAGGTAGTGACCTCCTGACCTTCGAGAGTGCAATCGTCGAATGCGCCGATGCCCCACGACGTGCTGGGCACACGCGTGGAGACGCCTCGGCTCATCCGATACGGATGCAACTCGGCGGTGGTTGGTTTCCTGAAAGACATGTTTGGTTTTCTCTGACGAGTGAGCCGCCGATTCGATTCGCGGCGTGTGACGATTGTTCCCGTTGCCTGAAAAAAGAGACGATTTCTGCCGGAAATTGGCCCCAAATGCAGCGAGGCCGCCGGGGGTTACCTGGCGGCCTCGTGAGCACGTTGCACGTTCTCCGATGACCGCTAGGTCTCGCCTCCGACACTGCGTCGATCGCAAGCGAACGACGCGAGTTGGGTCTGATTGATCACGTGCATGTGCATTCGAACGAGGTTCAGATTACGCGAGCACCGTCGACTTGTCAAACCGCGACGGCGCTCACAGGTCGAACCGCGTGAAGCAGGTCGCTGAACGTTCACTTGGCGGCCGGCACGCACACGCTGCCGGTGGTGCCGGACTCGGCGAAGGTGGCGTCGGCCTTGCACGACGCGGCCACGTCCGCGCCGCGGCAGGCCGTGCAGTCGCCGGGGGCAGCACAGGTGCGCGCACAGTAGCTCGAGCTGCCGTTCTTCACGCACAGCGAGCCGGTGGGGCAGTCGGCGTTGGCGGCGCAGTCCTGCTTGCCGCAGTACCCGCCCTGGAAGTCGGTCAGGCAGGTGAGCCCCGCGTCGCACTCGGCATCCGCACCGCACGACTCGCCGACGCCACAGGCCGTGGGGAAGCAGACCTTCTTGTTCTCTTTGCCGCCGCCGGTCGAACGGCAGCCGAAGTCGGGGTGGACGTTGTCTCGACAGTACTGCTCGCTGTCGGCGCCGCCGATGTCGGCGCCTTCGCAGCTCAAGAAGCACATCTTCTTGCCGGTGGACTCGAAGGGTGCGCACACCTGTTTCAGGCCCGTCTTGCACTCGCCATCGATGGCGCAGCAGTCGGCGTCGGTGGTGCAGAGGTGGGTGCAGTAGCCCTCGTCGGTGCGATCGAGGCACATGGCCTCGCCCTTCAGCGCCGAAGCGTCGATCTCGTCGAAGCAATCCGTCGCGGCCTTGCACACCGAGCCCACGTTGTCAGGGCTGCCGCCCCCAGTGCCCCCGCTGCCGCCCCCACCGCCGTCGTCGTCGTCATCCGAGCCACAGGCCGCGGCGAAGGCGGTCAGCGAAACCAAGAGCGAGGCGGCGAGCAGCGTGGTCTTGCGCATACCTCCGAGCTTAGCGCGGGCAAGGGGCGTGCTCCAACTCGGCGAGGCCGGCAGAGCTCGGCCCGCGCTACTTCCCGGGACGGCGCTGCAGGTGGTTGCTCAGCTCGCACAGCGCGCGAAGCTCGTCCAGACGGCGACGCGCAGCCTCCGCGAACGACGGCTCGAGCGGTCTCTCTGCCGCGAGGCGACGTGCGACCGCTTCCGCCAGCTCCGGCGTGAACGCCGATCGCAACCGCTCGAGCCGGGCAGCGACCGCGTGCGGATCGAGGTCACCCTTCATCGACCGACTCCAGCTTCTCGATGTCTGCCTGGTCTTGGGCGCGCCCGGCGAGGCGTTTCATCCTGAGCAGTGTCTCGCGAGAGACGACGAAGAGGGTGCCTCGCGGCAGTTCGACCGCGACGCGATCGTCCAGGAAGCCAGCGAACGAGGCATGGGCGAACAGCAGATCGATCACGAGCGCGTGGCCGCCCTCGAGCTTGGTGACACGCTGCACGCGGCGCTCGCGCTCGGTGTTCTCTTCGAAGACCATCGGCAGCGCTGCGAAGTCATAGCCCAGCGGCCGCAAGGCCTGGAGGGCCCGGGCAACGTCGTCCGGGCGAATCAGGAGATCGATGTCCTTGGTCGTGCGGGTTGCGCCGTGAACGGTCACCGCCACGCCGCCGCAGACCGCGTACTCGATGCGCGCCGCGCCCAGCGCGGCAACGATCGCGTGCAGCTCGTCGACCAGGTTCACGGGCTAAAGCTAGCCCGAGGCGCAGGGTCGGCCAAGCGCGACGCTCAGCCGAACGCCAGCACGGCCCGCTCGAGCGCCTTGCGCTCTTTCTTGCGCAGCGAACCCACCACCAGCACGCTCATGCCCGCGGGCGTGAAGATGTGCTCGGCCGCGCGCCGCACGTCTGCCTTGCTGACGGAAAGAAGCTGGGTGCGGCGCTCGCCCAGGCGCGGGGCCACGGCGGTCAGGATGCCGGATGCCATGAACGAGGCCAGCTCGCCCGGGTCGTCCAGCATGGCCTCGAAGTGCCAGCCCAGGCGGGCGCGCACCTTGTCGAGCTCGGCGTCGGTCGGGCCGTGATCGCGCAGGTCACCCACCAGCGTGAACAGCTCGGCGAGCAGCTCTTCCGCGCGCTCGTGGGTGGCTTCGGCGGCCAGGTCGAAGATGCCGCCGCTGGCATAGGCCTCGTAGCCCGCCGAGACGTCGTAGCAGAGCCCCTTCTCGTCGCAGATGCGGTGGTACAGGCGCGTGGACATGCCGTCGTCGAGCACGCGGAGCAAGATGTCGGTTGCGGGCTCGAGCGGGTGCAGGTCGGGGGGCGCGCGGAACGCCACGCGCAGCTCGGTCTGGCTGCCGGCGTGGTCGATGTAGCGGAAACGCGGCTCGCGCTGCGCCGCCAGCGGCGGCGTGCTGGGGGCGCGGCCCGCGGCCACGGACTGGAAGTGTCGGGCGATGGCAGCGTGGACGTGCTCGGGATCGACCGGCCCGGCCACGCACAGCACGGTGTTGTCTCCGACGTACAGTGCCTGGTGATAGGCAATCAGCTTGGCGCGATCGACCGCCTCGAGGTTGTCTGCCGTGCCCACGATCGGGCGGCCCAGAGGGTGATCGCCGAAGCAGAGGGTGCGGATCAGCTCGTCGGCGCCCACCGGCTCGCCGTCATCGTCCAGGCTCTCGAGGATCTCTTCGCCGACGATGCCCTTCTCGGTCTCGATGTGGCTGAACAGCGGCTGCTGATAGACCTCGGCGAAGAGCGGCAGGGTCTTGTCGAACGACTCGACCGGCACGGCGATGGCCATCGACCCGTGATCGACATACGTCGACGCGCTGAGCGTGCCGCCGAGGCTCTCGAAGGCGTCGGCCTGGTCGTGGGCCGAGGGGTGCCGCTCGGTACCGCGGTACAGCATGTGCTCGAGGAAATGGCTGATGCCGTTGTCCTCGGCGGGTTCGTAGGCCGGCCCGGTCCTGAGCTGCGCGTTGACCACCACCCGGTGCACGCCGGGCATGGGCACCACCACGGCGCGCAGGCCGCTGCCCAGGGTGCGCTCGACGAAGGTCAGCTCGTCGAGCTTCAACCGTCTCCCGAGCCGTCGTCCGCGGTCTTGTCGTCGAGCAGACGCTGGTCGTAGGTGACCTTGTCCTTCACCTTGACGCGCAACGCTGCGATGTAGCGGGCCACCGCGTCTTGCTCTTTCGACTGGCGGAGAGCGCGCAGGATCGCCAGCCGGTCTTTGGCGAAGTCTTCCTTCTTCGCCATCGTCTTTTCTTTCAGCTGCAACACCGCGAAGCCGGCGGTGGTGCGCACGGGCTTCTCGACCAGCGCGTCGGCCTTCTCGAGCTCGAACAGCTTGGCGGCCGGCGCTTCCGTCGGAAGCGGGCCCTCGATCGGGCTGCCCGCAATGCTGAACGGCGCGGTGATCTCGACCTTGGGGCGAAGCGCATCTTCCATCGCTGGAGGCTCGGCCGCCTTGGCCGGGGCAGGCGCCGGAGCCGCCGCGGGCCCGGGCTTCTTGGTCGGGCGGCGGCTCGCGTATTCCAGCGCCAGCGCCTTGGCCGCGTCCTCGAGCTTCTCGCCGGCCTTGGCCTTCTCGATCAGCTTGTCCGAGAACTCTTTCGCCAGCTCGGTGGCGAGGGCCGGCACCGCCAGGCGTCGAGCCGTGGCGCGCTTGCCCAGCTTCTCGACGTCCTTCTCGGCAAGCACCCCGTGGACCTTGATCACGTGGAAGCCGCGCTTCGACTCGATGACCTCCGAAACCTGGCCCGGCTTCATCCCCTTGGCGGCCTCGAGCAGCTCTTTCGCCCCCGGCCCGTAGCCTTCGGTCAGGCAGCCCAGCTCGCCGCCCACCTCGGCCCCCGACCCCTCGCTGGCCACGCGCGCCACCGCGTCGAACGCCTCGCCCTTCTTGATGCGGTCCAGCGCGGACTGCACCTTCTGGCGCTGCTCGGTCTTGGTGGCGTCACCCGCCTCTTCTTCCACGCTGGCGACGATCTCGCTGACCAGCGGGCACTCGGGCTTCCAGTTCGCCTGCGCCTGCTTCCAGGCGTCTTCCACGTGCTTCTCGTTCTTGACGGCCCAGTCGTCGACCGCTGCGTCGGATGCGTCGACCACCCACTTCGCGAACCACTCGCGGGGCACAGCCACCACGCGCGCGATGGCCTTCGAGCGCTCGCGCTCCCACTGGGAATAGGCCTCGGTCTCCGAGACCCGGACGCGCGAGCGCACCAGGTCGCGCATGCGCTGCGCCACGACCTCGCGGCGCTGCATTTCCTTGAACTCTTTGGGGCTGCGGTTGGTGGCGTTGCGGACGGCGCGCTCGTACACCTTGTAGTCGAACTCTTTCGTCTGGCTGCTCGTGACCTGCAGCAGCCTCACCATCTCTTCGCCGATGCCCAGCGAATATCCCAGCCAGCCCATCTGGTGGTAGGGCAGCGAGATGCGCACGCGCCCGGCCGAGAGCTCTTTGTCGAGCTCTTCGTCGCTCACGCTGACGCCCAGGCGATCCGCTTCTTTGAGCAGCAGCTCGCGCTCGACGAAGCCGTCCATCACCGTCTTCCGCAGCCCCATCGACTTGATCTTCTTCTGCGGAAGCTCCCGCGGAACGATCAGGTTGTAGGCGGCCCAGTATTCTTTCTTGTCGATGCAGCTGTCGGCGATCTTCACCGCGCATTCGCGCGTGATGCCCGAGCGACCCTCGCGGCCCGGCCGGAACTCCAAGACGAATACGATGATGACTGCGAAGGCGACCGCGGCGACGATGACCTGGCCGCCCCCACCCTTGCGAAAGAACGACAGCATGGCTCTGTGGGGGGCGCGCCCAACGCAGGCGCGCAGAAGGGCGACGGACCTACCACGCCCCCCCGGGCTGGTCTACGCCCCGCCGCGGCTGGCCACCTTCGGCCAGGCGAGAGCGGCTTTCAGCTCGGAAATCAGCTCGCTCGAGTCGGTGACCAGGCGCTCGTAGGCGACCTCGTACCAGGTATCGAGGACCCGGGTGCGGTCGCCGGGGTCGTGGATCGGAACGACCGATGCGCTGGCCTCGGCGAAGCCGCGCGCCTGCGCGCCCTGGCCGAGCCGACGCGCATGGCCGAACAGGCCTTCGGGGCTTTCGCCTTGAAAATCGCACGCTTGGGAGCGGAAGATGACGCGCACGCCGAGCCCGCCGTCCTGGGTGAGCGCGCTGACCCCGCTGTCCATGATCAGGTTGTCTCGAACGCGGTCGGCTAGCACCACGCGATCCGAGAGCGTGCGATAGACCTCGAGCCCCTCGCTGAGAAGGAGCTTTTTCAGCTCTTGGGGGGTGAGCGACGGCATTTGGCTAGCGGCGTGGTCGGGAGCTTAGCGAATCGGCGGCCGGCTGGCTGCCCTGTTTGTCCCGATGGTCAACGATCTTCGACGATTAGACCTAAGCCCCCGCGCTCTGACGGTGGCCCAATACTTCGCAGACCAGGGCGGCAGCGTCAAGGCAAGCCCCAACGAACGGCCGAGGAAGCAGGCGCATCGAATGCGCCAGTTTGATATGTTCAGCCGGATCGTGCCCGACCAAGACTCGAAGTCCCCGCCCGGCGCCGGCGAAAGCGCGCACGGAACCCGGCGCCAGTCCGGTGGCGCGCGGCGCGAGGCGTCCGACCGCGTGCGCCTCTCTCGGGCGGGCTCAGAGGTCGAAGGCTGGACGCTCAACGTGAGCCGCGGCGGGGTTCGGATCATCGTCGAAGACCGCGTCGAGCTGGGCGCCGACTACGAGATCTCGCTCGGCGACGAGGAGCACCTTCGCCGTCCGTGTCGTGTCGTCTGGGTGCAAGAAGAAGCCGACGGCCAAATCTGCGGCGTCCAGTACCTGGATACCAACACCGGGCCCCCGCCGCCGGGCACCGTGCCGCCGCCGGACTCGAAGAGCGGGTGAGTCGGGCGGCCGAGCTCTTGGGCGGCGCGGGCCCGCTCGCGGCGTCGCTCGCGCGCTATGAATCGCGGCCCGGTCAGCTCGACATGGCGGCCGCGGTGGAGCGCGCGCTGGCGGAAGAGCGCGTGCTCTTGTGCGAGGCCGGCACTGGCACCGGCAAGACGCTGGCCTACCTGATCCCGGCCATTCTGAGCGGAAAGAAGGTGGTCGTCTCGACGGCGACGCGCGCGCTTCAGGAACAGATCGCCACGCGCGACCTGCCGCTCATCGAGCGCATGGGCCTCGAGCCGCGAGCCGCGGTGATGAAGGGCCTGTCGAACTATCTGTGCCTGCGCCGCTTCGACGAGCAACGGCGGAGCAGCCTGGATCCGGCGCTTCGGCAGATCGAAGACTGGCGCGGCGCGACGCTGGTTGGCGACATCAGCGAGCTCTCGAGCCTGTCGGAAGATCATCCCGTGTGGCGCGACGTGACGTCGTCCAGTGATACGCGTCTCGGGGCCGGCTGCGCCCATTTCGACGAGTGCTTCGTCACGCGCATGCGCCGCGACGCCGACGCGGCGCGGCTGGTGATCGTCAACCACCACCTGTTCTTCGCCGATCTGGCACTCAGGGGTCCACACCCCGGGCGTGTCTTGCCGGACTACGACGCGGTGATCTTCGACGAGGCGCACCAGCTCGAGGACATCGCCACCGACTTCTTCGGCGTGAGGGTTTCCAGCGCTCGGATCGAGGGCATTTTCCGCGATCTGGGCCGGGTCGTGGCGCTGACCGGCGCCGGCGATGCGGCCATCGAAGGTGCGCGTCGGGCCTCGGATGCGTTCTGGGCTCGGCTCGCGGCGGTCTCGGATCTGGGCGGTGGCATCGAACCGCGCGTCGCCATCGAGCGGGACGTCTTCACGGGCGAGCTGGCGACGCGCTGGCACGATCTGGACTCGGCGCTGGAGGGCGTGCTGGCGCTTGCAGAGACCGCCCGCGGGCGCGTCACCCAGAAGGGCGCGCCGCTGGTCAAAGAGCCGCGGGCCATCGCCGACGCGCTCGAGATCGCAGCACGTCGGGTCAGCACGCTGCGCGATCACCTGGCGATCGCCATCGAGGGTGCTCCCGGCCGGGTCACGTGGCTCGACGCGGGCAGCAAGAGCTACTCGCTGTCGTCGTCGCCGGTGGACGTGTCGTCGCTGTTTCGCGACCTGGTCTTCGGTTCCGTGCCCGCCGCCGTGCTCACCAGCGCGACCCTGGCCACCGGCGACGCGCGTGCCGGCGAGAGCCCGTTCGCGTACCTGCGATCACGCCTGGGCCTCAGCGACGGCAGCATTGGCGTGGAAGAGCGAGTGATCGACTCTCCCTTCGACTACCCGAACAACGCGCTGTTCTACACGCCGCGCGATCTGCCCGAACCGGCAGCCCCCGACTTCGTGGCGGCCGCGTCGGCGCGCATCGCAGAGCTGTGCGCGCTGACCGACGGTGGCGCCTTCGTGCTCACCACCAGCTTGCGCTCGATGCGGGCGCTGCACGCGTCGCTGCGCGGGCGGCTGGGCGAGCGCGCGCTCTTCTTGCAGGGCGAGGCCCCCAAGGGCGCGCTGCTCGAGCGGTTCCGGGCCGATGGGCGCGCGGTGCTGGTGGCCACCAGCAGCTTCTGGGAGGGCGTCGACATTCCCGGGCACGCGCTTCGGCTGGTGGTCTTGGAGAAGATCCCGTTCTTCGTCCCCTCCGATCCCATCGTGAAGGCGCGATCGGCGCGGCTGGAAGAGCAGGGCGAAAACCCATTCATGAAGCTGTTCGTGCCCGCCGCCGCCCTGGCGCTCAAGCAGGGCTTCGGCCGCCTGATCCGCACCCACGACGACTTCGGCGTGGTGGCGCTGTTCGACGACCGCGTGCACAAGAAGAGCTACGGAAAGCGCGTGCTCGCCGCGCTGCCGCCGGCGCAGCGCACCGACGAGCTCGGGGCGGTGAAGCGCTTCTGGGCCGAGCGAAGCGTGGTATGAGCACGGCAACGTGCAGCCCTTCGCGGACGCTTTTCACGAGCTCGGCCTGAGCCGCGTGCTCGAGGTGCTCCCCGTTTCCAGCGGCTACCCCAGTCCGAAGCACGTGAACCTGGTGCTGCGCCGGCACGCCGGGCAGACCTTGCTCTTCGAGTGCGGCCCCGCTCGGCCCGACGTGATCGACGAGACGCGCCGCGCGCTCGAGGCCCGCGGCGTGCGCCGCCTGGACGGGCTCTTGCTCACGCATTGCCACGGCGACCACGCTGGGGCTGCCGGCGTCATTGCCGGGCTCGGCCGACCCGCAGGCGAACGCGCACCCATCTACCTGCACTCGGCCGGGTACCGCTTCTTGACGCACCCCGACGCGGCCTTCGTCAACGAGACCTACGAGATCTTCCAGACGCGCGCCCACTGGGGCCTGCACGAGTACAACGCCTTCAGCGACGAGCAGATGCTGAACAACGCGCTTCGCAAGCGCTTCAGCGGATACTTCGCGCGCACGCCCAAGAGCGCGCTGTCGTTCGTGGATCGCGCCCCGCTGCCCGCCGGGCTGCGGGTGGTGGAGACGCCCGGCCACTCGCAAGACTGCGTGCTCTACCACGACCCCGAGCTGGGCATCGCCGTCCCGGGTGACACCATCATCTGCACCGGTCTGGTCGACAAGCCCGAGACCCACGGCTACGTGATCCCGATCTTCACCGTCGCCGGTCAGTCGTACTCCCTGGCTTACGAGCGGTTCGTCGACTCGATTCGCGTGCTCCGCAACTTCTTCGAGAAGCATGCGGTGCGCGCGGTGCTGTCGCCCCACGGCAAGTTCGCGGTCACCCGGCCGCTCGAGTGGGTGACGTTCGCCGAGGGCTATTTCCGGGGCATCTATCGCGCGCTGCTCGAGGGCTTCTTCGGCGAGGCCGAACGGCGGCAGAAGCCGTTCCGCGCCTGCGACCTGAACGCCTTCATTCCCAGCGCGGGCTCCCACCCGGTTTCGACGCCCAGCCACACCTTCGGCATGCTGTGCACGCTGGCCGATGAAGGCTACCTGACGCTGGAAGAGCATCCCTTCACGCGGCAGATCACCTTCACGCTGGAAGCGATGCCCCCCGCGGACTACGTGGAGCGGCGCCTGGCCGAGCCGGTGGTCCGTACGATTGGGTCGTGAGGCGGTCTGCCGGCGTCCGCAGCTCAGAACGTACCGATGAGGGCCGCCGCGGCGGGGCCTGCCCGGAAGTCGAAGTGAACGGGCTCGGGCGCGCGGGGTCGCGTCGCTCGCCTCGCCACCTGCGCGCGGAGGAGGCTGGCGCCGCCGCGGCCGCGCTGCGCATCGCGGATGATGCGGCGGAGCAGCGCGCGGTTGTACTGGTCGGCGTAGAACCGGCCGTCGGATTCGGTGAGGGAGTGGTCGGTGGGTTCGCCGTTCCGGGGTTTCGAAAGAAGGGCCCACACCAGACCCAGCGCCGCGGGAAGCGCTGCTCCGCCGGCCAGTATGTAGCTTGGATCACAGTTTCTTCCAGAGTCCGCGCAGACCGGCGTTGCGACCACGAAGACCGCGGCAAGACCCAAACTGACGCCCGTGACCGCGAGCCCACCGTAGAACAAGCCAGGCGACCGGTGGCGTTCCGCCCCGTCGAGCTCATCGCTCCCTGTCTCTTCGCGGTACCGCCGCACGAACTCGTTTTCCCTGACTGGCCCCGCGGCGTCGCAGAATTTCCACTCCTTGCTCGTCGCTTCCGCGCACACGTTCACCCGGTACTTCTCGAACAACTGCTTGTACTGCTCGGGCGCCGTCGCGACGTTCACCTGGCTCGAAGGAACGCCGAGCGCGCCCAACTCCTTGGCTTGCTGCCCCGGGTTCACCTTCACCAGCGCCGCCACCCAACCGCCCACTTTCCTCCGGCTGATCGCCTTCAATCCGACGCTGCCGCCGCCGCTCGCGATGGCGAAGTCGACCTGGACCGAGCCGCGCGTCTCTTCCGCGCTCGCGTATTCGCCGTTGCCGTGAATCAGCTCTGCCACGTAGCCCCAGCCGCAGCCCTTGGTCTTGCAGCACTCCACGTAGGCCGCTGTGTCGCGCTGCACCATCTGCTGGTCGGTTGCGACCTTGTAGACGAAGTGCGTCGCGCGGCTGGCATCCGCGCGAAACCCGTAGGCGCCGAGGGCGGCGCCCGCGTTGACGCTCGCGGTCAGATCTTCCGCGTTCTCGAAGCTGTTGGACATCGGCACCGTCTGCGCGGGGCTCAAGGTCTCGGCACACGCGTTCGGCTGAGCCAGCTCGGCGAGCGAGCGTCCGGGCTCCGGCGGTCCGGGCAACACGCGCCCGAGCAGCGAGGAGTCCTCACTCGGCAGCGGAACGAGCACATACGAAGCGCCGAGCGGCGAGGCCGGCGTTGCCTGTGCGTGCGGCGTACGCGGCTGGAACGTGCCGCCTCCGCAGCCCGCCGCGGCAATAGCGAGCGCGATCAGGGCGGTCAGTCGGGGGGGGGGGCGTGGAAGCGCGCATCGGCGAATACTCGCCCGGAGTCGCGCGGCAGTGCAACGAGGAGCTCGCGCGGTGCGTGCCGCGGGCGACATCCTCTGGGCTGAGCCCCGCGCTGCCGCTGCCGGAACATCCGAGGTCCGTCCGTGCTCGGCCCAGTGCGAGGCGGGCCGAGCTACGACCGTCGTTCCCGTCCTCTCCGAGTGCCGATTCTCCATTTTGTTCTTGACGCGATCTGCGCGACCTCGCGCCGCGCGATCGAGATGCATCGCTCGAACGCCCTCTCGTTCACGCGACGATGCGCGCCACGAAGCCTTCGTGCGCGCGACGGCTTTTGTGCTGTTTCGGTGCTGGAAACGCGCGCCCGGTGGCAGCGGCGGGGCCAGAAAAACGCATGGTATGCGAAAGGAATGAACGCGCTCGTCTCTGCCCTCAGCGATCGAGAACTGCTCGCCCGCCTCCCCGAGGTTCGTGGGCTCGAGCGCCGCGCCATCGCGGAAGTGATCGCCCATCTCGCGGAGGTCGAGCGGCGGCGGCTCTACCTCGCCGAGGCCTGCTCCTCGATGTACACGTTCTGCATCGAGCGACTGGGCTACTCCGAGAACGAAGCTCACACCCGGCTTCAGGTGGCCCGGCTCTGCTCGCAGTTCCCTGCAGCGCAGGAGGCGCTCGAGAGCGGAGCCATTCACCTGACAGGCCTGGCGCTGCTCTGCCCCAAAGTGACGGAGGCGAACGTGCACGAGTTGCTCGAGGAAGCACGGGCCAAGACCCGGAGGGAAATCGAGGCCCTTCTGGCTCGCCGGTTCCCCCGGCCCGACGTGCTGCCGAGCATCACTCCGCTGCAACCAACCCTGCTCGAGCAGGGTAACTCGGGCCCCGGCGCGCTGCCGGAGCAGCCCGCGCAATCTGCCGAACCGACTCCACCGAGAGCACGGGTCGAGCCGCTCTCGGCGTCGAGCTTCCGCGTCGAGTTCACGGCCAGCGCCGAGCTTCGCCAGAAGCTCGAGCTCGCGCAGAACCTCCTGAGTCATGCCGTGTCGAGCGGGGACCTGTCCTCCCTCTTCGAGCGCGCCATCGACGAGCTCCTCGCCGCGGAGCTGAAGCGCCGGATGGGCGCCGGCAAGCCACGAGCGCGGCGCAGTCTCCGGGAGGGGTCACGACACGTGCCGGTTGAAGTCTCCCGAGCAGTGTGGGAGCGCGACAGCTTTCAGTGCACCTTCGTCGACGAGCACGGTCGTCGGTGCAGCGAGAAACGCTTCATCACCCTCGAGCACAAGCAGCCCTTCGCGCGTGGAGGCCCGCCCACGGTCGATAACCTCGCCTTGCTCTGCAAGGCCCACAATACCCATCGCGCACGAGAGGTCTTCGGTGACGCGCACATCGCGAAGAAGCAGGCCGAAGACAAGACGTGCTCCAAGGTGCTGTCCGCGCTGACGAACTTGGGCTTCCGCTCGAAACACGCGAAGCAGGCCATCGCGCGGGTGCGAAACGAAGGCGTCGCCCCCGACGTCGAGCCGTTGCTTCGGGCCGCCTTGGCGGTCTTGGCCTGAGCGGCGCAGCCGCGTGAGAGCCACTCGAGAGCGGGCGAGGCCCCGGCTGCGTTCGGCGGGTCTCGAACGGCGCTCTTCTCGACAGGACTTCAGCGCTTGCCGCGCTGCTCCTTCGTAGCGCTCGCCGGCTTGGCCTTCTTGGAGGTCTTCTTCGGCTTCGCAGCCTTCGCGCGCATCGCCGCATTCGCCGCCTTGGCAGCCTTCTCCGTCCGCCGCGCTTTCGCGGACTCGGGAGCGGCGTCGGCTCTTGCAGCAGCACCCGATCCGCCTGCGCCGCCCAGGCCGGAACCTCCTGGTCCGGAGCGCCACCAACCGCCGCGTCTTGCACACGCACCACGTCGATGGACCCAAGACGACTTCGGAGGCCGCGAACGATGTGATTGTCGAGGTCCTCGTCTGCCGCGAATCGGATCAAAGCGCCTCACCACGCCGCCGCGAGACCAGCCGCGCACGCAATCCGTCGGCGGGAAAGCGATGCTCGGCTTCAGTTCGCAACTCGTCGACCTTTGCTTTCCGCTGCGACAGATACCGATCAACTCGGTCCCGCTCGGTCAGAACGTAGGCGAGAGTCGCGTAGACCGTGGCGAGATCCACGGAAGGGAAGCTCTCGGCGATCTCCTCCGCCGTCGCACCGCGGTCGAACGCGATGACGACAGACTCGAGTGACACACGCGTGCCCCCGAGCCGGATCACTCCATGCTCGTCCCCCCGCAGCGGAGGCAGCCGAGCGTCGAAGGCGTGCATGTGGCTGATGATAGTCGCGTCGGGTACCGCGCACCATTCGCTCGGGTCATGCCGGGTGATGCTGCCCGCCGCGGCAGTGCAACCAGAAGCTCGCGCGGTGAGCCCGCGCCGCGTCCGCTCAGCGCTTTCCGCGCTTCTTCTTCTTCGCCTTCGCCGGCTTCGCCGCTTTCGCAGCCTTCTTCGGCTTGGCGGGCTTGGC
>Ga0138256_10000404_pt1 | contig 47748 bp, 41 predicted proteins | sample KNB2016incub_MG_FD_105486 | JGI IMG/M metagenome (GOLD analysis project Ga0138256, IMG submission 105486) | Active sludge microbial communities from wastewater in Klosterneuburg, Austria - KNB2014incub_MG | ecosystem: Engineered > WWTP > Activated sludge > Unclassified | place: Austria...
CGCGATGCCCGTGAACTCGTTCGGCTCCGCGGTCGTCACCAGCGACCAGCCCATCGTCGTCATCGTGAACGACATCTCGGAAGTCGGTTCGGTCGACGCTGCCACCTACAACGGCATCAAGGCTGACCTCTAGTCTCAGTCTCTCCCGGCCGGTACGCCGGTCGGGTTGATCTGAACCCGCGGGCCCTGCGCGAAAGCGTGGGGCCCGCGTTTGTTATTTGGTCGCCTCGAACGCCTTGCTCACCCTCGACAACCCCCCACACAACACAAAGTACACCACCGCCGCAAACAACAACGCCTCCCGAAACCGCCCCAAGTGCTCCGGCTGATTCACGACGCTCCGCGCCACTCCGAACAGCTCCGTCAGCCCGAGGATCAGCACGAGCGACGTGTCCTTGAGGAGGGCGATGAACTGACCGACGATCGCCGGGACGACGGCGCGTAGCGCCTGCGGGAGGATGACGAGCCGGTGCATCGCCACCGAGCCGAGCCCGAGCGCGCGTGCGGCGTCATATTGCCCGGCGCCGACGGCGTTCAGGCCACCGCGGACGTCCTCGGCCACGTAGGCCGCGCTGAACAGCGTCAGGCCGAACATCGCCCGGAGCACCGTGTCCGGGCGCCAGGCGTCGGGCAGGGCGAGCGGCACGATGAGCGAGGCCATGAACAGGATCGTGATCAGGGGCAGGCCGCGGACGCACTCGATCGCGGCGACGGACGTCCAGCGCACGAGGGGCAGAGCGCTGCGCCGGCCGAGCGCGAGCACGATGCCGAGCGGCAGCGACAGGCCGATGGCGGTTGCGGCCAGGATGAGCGTGAGGAGCAGCCCGCCCCAGAGGTTCATCGGCACGACCGACGAGCCGACGCCTCGGAGCAGGACGAACGAGGCGAGCACGGCGCCCAGGAGCCACAGGAGCGCGCGCGCCCGAACGGCCGCGACGGGCCGCGAGCCGGAGGGCGGCAGCGGTCATCACCAACGCCGCGACCGGCCGCCAGGCGGCATCGACGGGATAGCGAAACAGGACGAAGAGCCGCAGGTTGGCGGTGACGACGCTCCAATCGGCCGTCCACCACAGCCAGCGCAGCAGCGGCGGCACGGTCCACCACACCAGGAGCGCCGCCAGGATCGTCAGCGCGGCCTGCGCGGCCAGCCACCACGCGCCGTGCCGGCGGACGATCGCGTACGCACGGGCCGTCATCATCGCCCGACCCGGATCATCCGCCCGACCCGGATCATCGGCCCAAGCCGGATCATCGCCCGACCCAGCGCGCGCGGCGGCTGTAGGCGTTCATCGCCAGCGACGTGCCGAGGCTGATCGTCAGGTAGACGGCCATGACGATGCCGAGAACGGCGACGAACTGCCCGGTCTGGTTGCCGACGGTCTGGCTGACGTTGAACAGGTCGGGGTAGCCGATGAAGATCGCCAGCGACGAGTTCTTGGCCAGATTGAGGTACTGGTTCGTCAGCGGCGGGACGATGACCCGCATCGCTTGCGGCAGGACGATAAGCCGCAGCGCCTGGCCCTCGCGCAACCCCACTGCGCGCGCGGCCTCGATCTGGCCGTGCGAGACCGCCTCGATGCCGCTGCGGACGACCTCGGCGATAAACGCGCCGGTGTAGACGACGAGGCCGAACAGGAGCGCCGCGAACTCGGGCGAGAGGACGAGGCCGCCGTCGTAGCCGAACCGGCCGGTCGTCGGCAGGTCGAGGGCGAGGAACGGCGCGCCGTCCGTGAGCTGCCACCACGCGACGGCGGCGCCCTTGCGGCTGAGGAGCAGCCAGGCCGTCTGCGTCGCGGCACCGCCCGCCGCACCGCCCGCCGCTCCCGCCCCGGCGCCGACCGACCCGAGCGCGATCGCCTCACTGAGCGGCGGCAGCGCGCGGAGCAGGCTGAGCCAGAGCACGAGCTGGAGCACGAGCGGCGTGTTCCGCAGCGCTTCGATGTAGCCGCGGGCCATGCCGCCGAGCAGGACGTTGCCCGAGATCCGCGCCAGCGCCACCGCGAACCCCCACGCCGTGGCGAGGACGATGCCCGCCACCGCGACGCGCAGCGTGTTGGCCAGCCCGACGACGAGCGCCCGGCCGTAGCTGTCCGTCGGCGCGAACGCCGGCCCCTCGCTGATCCCGAAGCCCGCCACGTTCCGCAGGAAGCCGAACCCCGGCACGAGGTTGCGGGCGCGCATGTCCGCCAGGATGCCGGCGGCCAGCCACGTGACGATCGCCAGGACAAACGCGGCGACGGCGAGCTGGGCGAGGGCGGCGCGGATGCGTTCGTTGCGGAGGGGGTGGCGGACGACGGCGTTCATCGGCATCCAGAGGCACTTCGGTGGATGGGCGTTACGCGGCGTTCGGCACGGCGCACGCCACGGATCGGCGATCGAATCGACCACCCCCCACCCCACGGACCACACGCAAATGATGCCCGGTAGGGGCAGGTCCCCGTGCCTGCCCCGTAGGCCGCACCCCCACGCCCTCCATCGGCCAACACAACGGCCGACGCTGGCGTGCAGGCCGGGGGGAATGCGGGGTGGGCGGCCTACGGGGCAGGCACGGGGACCTGCCCCTACCGGGCATCATTTGCGTGTGGGCCGTGGACATGGCGGGGCGTATGGGGGGCCGGGCCATCGGCGCGCGATGTTGTTAACGGAATGGCGGGCTGTAGAGCAATCCGCCCTCCGTCCACAACCGATTCGCCCCGCGCGGCAGCTTGAACGGCGTGTCGGGGCCGAGGTTGCGGTCGTAGATTTCGGCGTAGTTGCCGATGGCGCGGATCACGCCGACCATGAAGTCGTTGGTGAGGCCGAGGCCCTCGCCCAGGGCGTCCTCGACGCCGAGGAGGCGGCGGATCTCGGGGTCTTCGCTGGTCAGGAACGTGTCGACGTTCCGGCTGGTGATGCCGAACTCCTCGGCGGCGATGACGCCGTACACGACCCAGTTCACGGCGTCCGCCCATTGCGCGTCGCCCTGGAGGACGGCGGGGCCGAGGGGTTCCTTGGAGAGCGTGAGGTCGAGGATCACGTGGGCCGTCGGGTCGGCAAGCGTCGTCTGGCGCGAGGCGAGCTGGGACTTGTCGCTGGTGACGGCGTCGCACCGGCCGCCGTCGTAGGCGCTGAAGACCTGGTCCGTGTCCTCGAGAACGACCGGCGTGAACGCCGCGCCGGCCTTGCGCATCGCGTCGCCGAGGTTCTTCTCGGTCGTCGTGCCGGAGCCGACGCAGATGTTGGCGCCGTCCAGGCCGGCCAGGCTGTCGACGTTCAGGTCGGCGCGGACCATCATGCCCTGGCCGTCGTAGAACGTCGTCGGGCTGAAGTCCAGGCCGTTCTGGGTGTCGCGCGCGAGCGTGAAGGTGGTGTTGCGCACCAGGACGTCGACCTCGCCGGTCTGGAGCGCAGTGAACCGCTGCTGGGCCGTGAGCGGCTTGAAGTCGACGGCCGTCGCGTCGCCCAGCACGGCGGCGGCGATGGCGCGGCAGAAGTCGACGTCGAAGCCCTTGTATTCGCCGCTCGGATCGAGGTAGCCGAAGCCCGGGAGCTTGTCCTGGACGCCGCAGTTCAGGCGGCCGCGTTGGCGGACGGTGGCGAGGAGGGCGCCCGGCGATGCGGCGGGGGCGGCCGGTGCGGCGGCGGCCGCGTCAGCAGGGACGGACGATGTCGTGGCACCGGTCGTCGTGATCGACGTGCTTGCGCCGGGATCGCCCGGGGCATCCGCCACCGGGGCGTCAGCGGGCGCATCGGGGTTGGCGGCCGTGCAGGCGGCGACGGCGAGCAGGCCGAGCGCGAGGGTGCCATTCGTCAGGGCGGTGGTGAACCGACGGATCCGCATCGTCGCGCCTCCTCGAGGGCGTGCGGAGGGCGCACGCGGGTGGGGTGGAGTTGATCGCGAGTATATCGACGTGGATCGAAGGTGGTCAACGGCACGGCCCCCGACCAAGGGACGGCGCTGCTCAACTCCACATGTGAAGTGCGTGACAGTACCCTTGTGTACTTCGCCAAGTACACATGTGACCTGGGTGCAAGTACACATGTGTACTGGGTGCAAGTACACGGTAGTACCTTGAACGGACCGCACGCCGATGTCTTCGCAGAGAGGGCGGGGCGACCGAGGAGGCTCGATTGCCCACGCTTACGCTCGCCACCTGGAACCTCCGCCGCCCCGCCGCGAGGCCCAACGCGCGCTCGGCGACGCTCCGGCGGCACATCGACCTCGTGGCCGCGGACATCTGGGTGCTGACCGAGACGCACGATTCGATCACGCCGGGGGACGGGTACGCGGCGGCTTCGACGACGATCTGTTCGTGCTGGGCGATCTGAACCAGGACCTCGTCGACAGCCCGCCCCATTGTTACGGCTCGCGTGCGAACCAGCGACGGTTGCTGGATGCGCTCGACGGCGCCGGCCTCGTCGCGACGACGGCGGGCGACGGGGATCCCGTGCGGCGGGGGGCGGGGGCGGCGGGGGGCGGGGGCGGCGTGGCGGTGGCCGGAGGGGGCGCGGTCGGAGCTGCGGGGGGTGTCGGTGGTGGAGGGCCTCGACGGGATGCCGTGAGGGGCGTTCAGCCGCCGAACGGGGACAGCGAGCAGTTGGCATGCGCGTGTAACGGTCCTGTTACGGCGACGCAACGGGCGGCCGGAACAATGTGGCCATGCGTTGTTGACCGGCTCGTGATCGAACGCCGGTGCCCGAAACCAGGAGATGTCGACATGTCACGCTTCGTAAATTCCCTTGTTCGCGTTCGCTGGATCGCCCTGTTGGCCGTCGTGTTCGCGCTGCCGTCGACGGCGGCGGCTACGGGAGACGCGCCGCTTGCGACGTGGGTCGTCGCCGGGATGGTCGGGCCGGAGGTCGACGGCTTGCCGTCGGCCGGCGCGTACGGCAACCCGATCGACGTCGAGCTGCGCGCCGACACGGACGGCGACGGTGTCTACGAGACGTTGCAGGACACGGCCACCGTCGCGCCCAACGGTTCGTACCAGATGACATCGACGTACGGATTCACCGGCCCGGTCGCGCTGTTCGAAGGCACGCCCATGCCGTACCGGGTACGGGCGCACTGCTGGACGCACCAGGGCCGGACGAAGTGCATCTACTATTAGGGTGCAGGTAGCGCTCGCGCGCCGACGCGCTTGCGCATGGGATTTTGGGGCAGATCGCCGGACTGTTCGTGCGATCCGCTCAGAAGAGAGTCGCGATTCGGGCAGGAGGTCGGCGCGTGGGCGCCGGCCTCCTGTTGTTGGTGGGTGGGCGATATCCGAAGGTGTAGGGAAGCGATGTCAGGAGGTGGTAGGGGGTGATGGATCGACACGATGATCGACACGTCATGGACAGGGCCGCCGATCGGGCACCGAACGGCGCCGTCACCGGCGGCGTGCGGACCATTCTTCGCCTTGAGGGCGCGGCCGTCTTCGTGGTAGCGATCCTGGCGTACCGGCAGTTCGGGCTTGGCTGGGGCACGTTCGCGCTGTTCTTCCTGGCGCCGGACCTGTCGTTCCTCGGCTATCTGGCCGGGCCGCGGGTCGGGGCGGCGGTGTACAACGCGGCGCACGCCTACGTCGGGCCGATCGTGTTGCTGGTGGCGAACGAGGTAATCCGCGGGCCGGTCCCGACTTGGGTGATCGGCGTCGGGCTCATCTGGGCGGCGCACATCGGGATGGATCGGATGCTGGGATACGGGCTGAAGTACGCGGGCGGGTTCGGGGCGACGCACCTGGGGACGATCGGGCGGCGGCGGGCGTCGTGACGGCCGCGGCGGGTCGGCTACCGCCATCCGATCGGCAAGTACACCTGCGCCCTCGTCCCTCCCGGCTCCCCCCCCGCGAGCCACGGCACGTACCGCGCTTGCGGCGCGGGGGTGGCCGTCCCGCCGGGCCGGGGCGCGTCGAGCGGGATGCCGACGTAGCTGGCGGCATCGACGGTGCCGGCATCGCTCGTCTCGGACACGACGACGATGACGGGCTGGTCGCTCGTGACGAGGCCTGAGCCGCGGGTGCCGCGGTTGGTCGGGGACAGCTGAGTCCGGCCGTAGCTGATGGATTCGTAGGGCGGCACGACGTAGCGGCACGGGGCGCCGCATGGGAGCCGCTCGGCGTCGCCCTCGCGCCGGTAGGCGAAGTCGATCGTCGCGGTCACGGCGCTGACGTTCATCACGGTGGCCGTGCTGTACAGGCGGTCCGGGCCGTAGTCGAGCATGAACTCGGGGACGGCGACGGCCTTGGCGGCCTCGTCGGCGCCGAGGGCCGGGTAGACGGCGGACTGGATGCCCACGTCCACGGCGTCGTTCACGACGGCCAGGATGGGGCCGTCGGCCTCGAGGACGGCGGCGCCCTGGCAGTTGTTCGGTAACAGGGCGTTCTGGGGCGGATAGATGTCGATGACACCGTGGCCCGGCACCGCCACCGGCCCCTCGCTCGTTGTGAAGTCCCAGCAGGCGGGTGAGTCGCCGCGGTACGTGGCGCGCACTTGCACCGGCTCGGACGACGGGTTCGTGATCGCGAACCCGGTGGAGCGCGTGCGCCCGTCGAAGTCCACGAAGTACTTGCGCATGAGCGGCGCGTAGAGCGTGCGCGCTGCTCGCTCGGCGGGTACGCCGGCGACGGCAAAGGCGGCCTTGGCGCTCGTCTCGATCGCGACGACCGAAGTGACGGCGATCGGCGCGTCGTTGCTCACCAGCCGCGCCGAGCCGAAGAACGGCGGTGCGGTCCAGTCGCGCCCGAGGTCGATGACGTTCGCCGAGCCAGGCGCCATGTTGTAGAGCTTCTCCGAGGCCGGCGCCGTGCCGACGCTTGGCCACAGCGTCACCTTCACAAGCGTTGGGCGGTCGGAGGCGGTGTTCTGGATGGCGATCCGCGAGCTCCGCCCGTGGTGTTCGGCGAGCACGAGCGGCAGGATGACGTCCTTGCTCGCCTCGACATCTCGGTACATCACCCGCCGCCCACCGGCCCAGGACAGCCGCGCCACAGCCGCGGTCGGCCGGTCGGCAGTGATCCGCGCTGCGTAGTCGCCCGGCGGGAGGCCGTGGGCGGAGGGCAGCGCGTCGCGGAAGGCGCCGCCGGGGAAGATCGACTGGGCGATGCGGTCGATCGGCGGCGCGGTGCTCGCGTGGCGTGCGACGGCAGCGAGGAACGAGCCGTTCTCGGTGCCGACGTTTTGGACGGTGAGGGTGCTGTGGGCGTTGGGGCCGAGGCGGGTGGGGGAGGAGGGCGCGGCGGACGAAGCGGCTGACAAGGCGGCGGATGCCGCGACGGGTGCGGCGGGGGATGCGGGGGAAGGCGAGGCGGATGCGGGGCCAGCGATGGCAGGCCCTGGGAGGGACAGGGCGAGGGCGGTCAGGATGGCGAGGGCGGGGCGCGGGACGGTGGTGATGTGGGGGGACATGGGCGTTGGACTCCGGATTTCGGCGGTGGTGGTGTGCGGATGCGGTGTGGGCTCGATGGGGCGTTGGGGCGATGGGGCGATGGGGTGAAGTCCCACGCCGTGCGGCATGCGTGCCATGACCGCGATGGGGCTCGAACGGCGACAGAGGAGTTCGGCGTGACGGCGGGAGGGGTTGTATCGGGAGCGGTGACGCGCCGTCATCAGCGGCCGTCCCGGGCCGTTCGTCGGGGGCCGCAACCGCCCGTCGATCCGGAAGGCGCTGCAACAGCTACATCGCCGCTGTCAGCGAGAACGTGCGCTCACGCGACGGGGCCTGGATCGTCGTCGCCATCCAGCGCGGTCACGTGGCTCCGGAGCCAGTCGGCGAGCGCAGGCTCGTTGATGTCGCCGGCGGCGAGGCCGACGATGGTCCGGACGACATCCGTTTCGGGCGCTTCGAGGCGCAGGCCGTTCAGCTCCAGGAACACCGCCATCGCCAGGAACGCGACGCGCTTGTTGCCGTCCGTGTAGCCATGGTTGCGGGCGAGCCCGAAGCCGCATTCGGCCGCGAGGGCCGCGAGATCGGACGCATCGTCGTGTGCCAACCGGTTCCGTGGCCGGGCCAGCGCCGACTCGACGGCGCCGTCGTCGCGGACGCCGTACGCGCCGCCGAATCGCTTGAGTTGCTGGAAGTGGAGCGCATCCACCCACTCCCGTTTGAGCCACACGGGCTCCTTCACCGGCCGAGCTCCCGGAGCGCGTTCGGGTAGCGCTTGCTGATGCGTGCTTCCGCCTCCATGACGCGCAGGAAGTCGGGATCGTAGGGCGTGAGGAGGATGCCGTGCTCGGTCTCGATAGCGTAGGCCTTGTCGCCCGCGTCGAGGTTCAGGCGGTCCGTCATCGCCTTGGGCAGGGTGGTGCCGAGGGAGCCGCCGTAGCGGCGGAAGGTGACTTCTTTGATCATGGGGGATCGCTTTCGGGGCGGGGGGAGGGGGCGAAGGATGTAACAAAAGTATACATTGACGTCGGTCTCCGGGCGCTGCACGGTGTCGACTGGACGCCGGGCGGTGATCGCATGACCATCACCGGAGAATGCGAGAGCCGCAGCGTACCCCCCGGAGGACCGCCCATGTCCCAACTCGGCATCTGGTCCATCACCCCCGATGGCCCAGTCCGCTCCGACCGGGTCCGCATCGGCCTCGAGCGGTACCTCCAGGACTGGATCGAGCGCGATCCGCGGATGCTACCGGAGGACCTGACGATCGTCGGGCGCGAGGTGACGCTCGGGGAGCATCGGCTCGACTTGCTGGCGATCTCGCGGACGGGGCAGTGGGTCGTCATCGAGCTGAAGGAGGGGGAACTCTACCGGCAGACGCTCATGCAGGTGCTGGACTACACCGCCAAGGTGGCGACGATGCCGGCGGACGACCTGCTGCGGAAGCTCAACCGGGGCGATGATGTTGCACGGGGGCGGGCCGCTGAACTGTTGGCGTCCGAAGCGAGCGGCGACGACGGCGCCGGCGGCACGGGTACCGGCCGCGACGTCGTGGCGATGGTCGTCGGTACGACGGTCGACCCCGGGCTGGAGCGGATGGCGTCGTTCCTGGGGAGCTACGCGGTGCCGATCCGCGTCGTGACGTTCGACGTGTTCGAGACGGCCGGCGGGGGGCGGTTGTTGGTGCGGGAGGTCGAGGACGCGGTGGAGACGGCCGAGCCACGAGCGCGGGCGAGGACGACGTACAGCGTGGCGGCGGTGCGGGAGTTGGCGGAGGGGATGGGGAGTGGGGGGTTGTTGGACGAGGTGATCGAGGCGGGGCGCGACCTTGGGCTGTACGTTCGGCCGTGGCAGCAGTCGATCACGCTCACGCCGCCGGATCGCGGGAAGCGGACGCTGTTTCACGTGCGGCCGGTGGCGGGGGGGCGGTTGCAGATGGGGTGGTTTCCGGAGAATCTGACGGATCTGTATACGCTGTCGCAGGCGGATGTGGAGGAGACATTGGGGCGGTTCCGGCTGTGGGGTGTGTATGAGGTGGGGGAAGTGCGGGAGTTTCTGGAGGCAATGAGGGCATTGATGTTGCGGGCGCCCGGGGAAGAAGTGTCCAATGGCCAATGATCCAAGGGGCGGCGATCTCTTCATTGTCGATAATGGCGTCTCCGGCTGGACGGCGTTCCGCTATCTCGAGGAATGGGCGGACTACGCGAGTGCATTCGACATCGCCACTGGCTACTTCGAAATCGGCTCTCTGACGTCCCTGGACGGTAAGTGGCAGAAGCTCGACAAGGTCCGGATTCTGATGGGCGCTGAGATGACGGATCGAACTCGCAAAGCGATGCTCGATGCTGTTCGATTGCGCGCCGAGACGGAATTGGATTGCAGCCTTGAGGTAGTCAAGACGACAAATCCGTTCTTGGACAGAGTGCCAGCGATCGTCGAAGCGATGCGTTCCGGCAAGATCGAATGCCGCGTCTACGACAAGAAGAAGTTCCATGCGAAGGCGTACATTACGCATGCAAAGGCGGCTGTCGTCAGTTCAAACGCGCTTGTCGGGTCCAGCAACTTCACGATTCCGGGACTCACGCACAACATTGAATTGAACATCCGCGTGGAGAGTTCTGCGGAAGTCAGGCAACTCCAGGAGTGGTTCGAGGCGCACTGGACCGATGCCAGCGACGTTACCGACGCCGTCATCACGACAATCGAGCGGCACGTGCGTCTCTACTCGCCGTTCGATGTGTACGCGCGGGCATTGCAGGAGTACTTCCGCGGGCACGAGTTGACGGCCACGGAGTGGGACGAGACGAAGTCGCGGATGTTCCCCCGGCTGGATCGCTATCAGAAGGAGGCGTACTGGGCGCTCATGAAGATCGCCCAGAAGTTCGGCGGCGCCTTCCTGTGCGACGGGGTCGGCCTCGGAAAGACGTTCGTCGGGCTGATGCTCATCGAGCGGCTGGTCATGCAGGAGGGCAAGCGGGTCGTGCTGTTCGCGCCCAAGGCGACGAAGGAGGGTGTGTGGGACCCGCATCTGCGGGAGTGGTTGCCTGATGTCGGCGGCTCCGGCAGCCATGCGGACTTCAGCAACCTGGCCGTGTTCAGCCACACGGACCTCGGGCGGACGGGCGACTACCCGGCGCGGTTCAAGCGCATCGCCGAGATGGCCGACGTGGTCGTGATCGACGAGGCGCACCATTTCCGCAATCCGGGGCGGCAGGGCGACGCGGAAAGCGGGCGGGAGCCGTCACGGTACCACCTTCTATACGATCTGCTCGATTTCAGCCGTCGTCCGAAGACGCTGTACCTGTTGACGGCAACGCCGATCAACAACCAACTGAGCGATCTGCGCCATATGATCGAGCTGTTCACCCGGCGGGACGAGACGCACTTTGCGCGCACGCTCGGGATCAACAGCCTGCGGGCGCACTTCAACCAGATGGAGAAGTCGCTGCGCAAGCGCGTCGGCTACGACGTGACCGACGTGGGGGAACATGCGGCCGAGACCCGCGAGGTCCTTGCGGACGACGAGATCTTCCGCGGCCTCGTCGTGCAGCGCAGCCGCGCCTATGCGCGCGAGAGTCAGATCCGGGAGACCAGCGCGGCGGCGTCGTTTCCGGTTCGGGAAGCGCCCAAGGTGGCGGCGTACTCGATCCGCAAGACGTACGGTGATCTGCTGGGCATGCTGGACACGGCGTTCCGGAAAAAGGATCCGCTGTTCTCGCTGCCGATGTATTACCCGCTGCACTGGTATCGGGGTCCGGACAAGAGCATCGATCCTTTCGAAGAGGGGCGGCAGTCTCAGATCGTCGGCCTGATCCGAACGCAGTTCCTCAAGCGCTTCGAAAGCTCGGTGGCCGCGTTTGAGATGTCGTGCGAGCGGCTGTTGCGCAAGCTGCTGGCTTTCGCCGAGGTGAACAGTGAGACGGACGCCGAACGGAAACGATTGGAGCGTTGGAAGACCCAGAACGCTGAGGATCTGAGCGTGGCCGCGCAGCGGTACGATGCGCTGTGGGGGCGGGACGACGACGGCGCGGACGAGGAAGACATCGTGCCGCAGGAGATGTTGGATGATGCCGTGCGGCTCGACCGGACGCTGTACGACGTGCCCGAGATGCTCTCGGAGACATCCCTCGACCTCGACCAGATCCTCAAGTTCCTCGTCGAGGTCCGGTCTTTCAACCCGGCCCACGACGACAAGCTGCAGCGGCTGATCGCGCTGCTGCGGTCGCCTGAGCTGGCGGGTCAGAAGGTGCTGATCTTCACAGAGTTCGCCGACACGGCGCGCTACTTGAAGCGCCAGTTGGACCTGGCGGAAATCGACGGTGTGGAGCAGGTGGATGGCTCCACCAAGGGCAACCGGGCCCACACAATCCAGCGCTTCGCGCCGTATTACAACGGCACGTCGTCGGCCCAGTTGGCCGGCCATGGGCGGCACGAGATCCGCATCCTGATCTCGACCGATGTCCTGTCCGAGGGCCTGAACCTTCAGGATGCGTCCCGGATGATCAACTACGACATCCACTGGAACCCCGTGCGGCTCATGCAGCGGATCGGCCGCGTGGACCGGCGGATGAATCCAGAGATCGAGGAGAGACTGAAAGCGGATCATCCGGAGGTCGTGTCGTCCAGGGGGACGGTGCACTTCTGGAACTTCCTGCCGCCCGACGAGCTGAACGCGATCCTGAGCCTCTACCAGCTGGTGACGCGAAAGACGCTGCTCATCTCCAAGACGATGGGCATCGAGGGGCAGAAGCTCCTGACGCCGGAGGACGACTACGCGGCCTTGCAGGAGTTCAACAGCGCCTACGAGGGGACTAGGACGGCCATCGAGGATATGAACCTGGAGTACCAGGCGCTGTTAGCCGAGCACCCGGGGCTGGAAGACCGGCTGCGGCGGCTGCCGGGCGGGACGTTCAGCGGGCGGGCACGGGTGAACGACGGAGTCCGAGGGGTGTTCTTCAGCTACGCCCTCCCGGCGTTGGACATGACGGTCGAGCCGCCCGCGTTCACAGAGGCGGCTGGAACGACGCGGTGGTATCTGTATGATCTCGACCGGAACACAATCCTGGAGGACGCGGGCGAGATCGTCGCCAGCATCCGCTCCGTGCCGGACACGCCGCGCCGGTGCACGATGGACCCTCCGCGGCTGATCGAGCTGCGCGACGCGATCGAGAAGCACATCAAGAACACGTACTTGAAGCGCGTCGACGCGCCGCTGGGCGTGAAGCCGGCGCTGAAGTGTTGGATGGAACTCAACGAGGATTGACGGATGCCGAGCAATCACCGCGCGCAGTTGGCGGCCATTCATCGCTTCGATCAGCTGATCGCCTATCTGCGCGACGAGATGGACTGGCCGATCGGGTCGGCGGACTTCGAGGATCTGACGTTCGATTACACGGCGGCCGAGCTGGGCATCGACAGCACGGTGGCGGCCAAGATCGAGGAGATCAAGCGGCTGCGCCCGCTGACCACGACGCAGCCGTGGGGCATCTTCTTCGTGAAGTTCGAACCCAAGCGCCTGCCGGTGGTGGCGCTGCGGCGCATCCTCAGCCAGGTGGCGCTCAAGAAGCGCGCGGCCGCCAACAGCGACGAGCGGGCGGCGTGGGCGGCGGACGATCTGCTGTTCGTGTCGAACTACGGTGAGGGCGACGAGCGCCAGATCACGTTCGCGCACTTCTCGCCGGCGGCGGACAAGAACGACCTTCCGACGCTCAAGGTGCTGGGCTGGGACAACTCGGACACGCCGCTGCACTTGGATGCCGTCGCGGACACGCTGACCCACTCGCTGAAGTGGCCGGACGACGAAGCGGATGTCGACCGTTGGCGCAACGACTGGCGCGCGGCCTTCACGCTGCGGCACCGCGAGGTGATCACGACGTCCAAGTTGCTCTCGGAGCGCTTGGCCGTTCTGGCGCGGGCGATCCGCGATCGGATCAAGACGGCGCTCTCCATCGAGACCGCGGACGGACCGCTGACCAAGCTGATGCGCGCGTTCCAGGAGTCGCTGGTACATGACCTGGATGCGGCCGGCTTCGCCGACATGTACGCCCAGACGATCAGCTACGGCCTGCTGTCGGCGCGCATCGCCAACCCGAGCGCGAACACGGCAGACCAGCTGCCGGCCCAGATCCCGGTGACGAACCCGTTCCTCAAGGAGCTGATGGAGACGTTCCTCCACGTCGGCGGCCGCCGCGGTACGGCCGGCGGGCCGGGCATCGACTTCGACGAGCTGGGCGTGAGCGAGGTGGTGGAGCTGCTGGACGACGCCAACATGCCGGCGGTGGTCCGCGACTTCGGCGACAAGAACCCGCAGGAAGACCCGGTCATCCACTTCTACGAGCTGTTCCTCAAGGAGTACGACGCCAAGAAGCGGATGCAGCGCGGCGTCTTCTACACCCCGCGGCCGGTGGTCTCGTACATCGTCCGCTCGGTGGACGAGCTGCTGCGAACCGAGTTCGGCCTCGCGGACGGCCTGGCGGACAGGACGACGTGGGGCGAGATGGCGGCGCGGCATGCGGACCTTGTGATCCCCGAGGGCGTTCCGGAGGACGAGGCCTTCGTCCAGATCCTCGATCCTGCCGTCGGCACGGCCACGTTCCTGGTGGAGACGATCGACGTCATCTACGGCACGATGGTCGCGAAGTGGAAGGCGCAGGGCCACGGGCGAGCGCAGATCGAAGGCCTTTGGAACGCGTACGTGCCCAAGGATCTGTTGCGGCGCCTGTACGGCTATGAGCTCATGATGGCTCCGTATGCCATCGCGCACCTAAAGATTGGGCTCAAGCTGTACGAGACCGGCTACCGCTTTGAAAGCGATGAACGGGTGCGGGTGTATCTGACCAACGCGCTGGAGCCGGCGTCGGATGTTGGGCAATTGGGGCTCACTGGAGTGATGCCTGCCTTGGCGCACGAGGCGATGGCGGTGAACGAGGTGAAGCGGCGGGTGCGGTTTACGGTGGTGATGGGGAATCCTCCTTATGCCAACTTTGGGCAGCTTAACAAGGTTCCGTTTATACTGGGACTGTTGGACGACTACAAGCAAGGGCTGGCTGAAAAGAAGTTGAATCTCGACGACGACTTCATAAAGTTCCTACGGCTAGCGCAACACATCATTTCGTGCTCCAGCGTTGGCATTGTGGGAATCATTACGAATAACACGTTCGTTGACGCGCCCACCAGAAGAGGAATGCGCCGCAGTATTTTGCGAGAATTCGACTCGGTCAGAATATTCGATCTGCATGGCAACAGTATTGAGCGAGAAGTCAGTCCTGATGGATCTGCTGACGAAAATGTGTTTGATATCAAGCAAGGTGTCGCAATCAGCTTCTTGTGTCGCAAACGCTTGCTCGGGCAGATTCAACATGCCGCAGTAACACATGGAGATCTGCATGGGCTACGTAGTCATAAGTACGCATGGTTACAAAGCCACTCGACCGCTTCGGAACAGATGTCGGACGTGGCGTTATCGGAGCCATTGCTGCGTTTTCAACCGGCCGACGATAGTGGTTACGCCGAGTATCAGGCTTATGAATCGATCAGTGAGATATTCACTCTGAGAGGGAGCGGAGTAAGCACAGATCGCGACGGCCTTTGTTTCGACTTCGATAGAGATAAACTATCATCCCGAATGCGTATGGCTTTTGATGGCCGTTATGGCCAGGAATTCGCTCGCATGTATCGTATCGAGAATTCTTCAAGTTATGACCTGACTAGACGCCTTGAAGGCGGTCACTACAATGACGACTCCATTAGTCGCTGCCTCTACCGTCTTTTCGATTCGAGGTGGTTGTACTATCAACCGGGATTCACGAGTCGCCCTGCATGGGACGTCATGAAGCATCTCGTGCATCCGAATCTGGGATTGCTGGCAAAGAGACAGGCTCGCGACGGAGACTACACTTGGTTCTTTGTAACCAACAGTCTCGTCGTGAACGGACTCTTCTCGATCGACAATAAGGGGCGTGAGCAGGTCTTTCCCCTTTACCGCTACGACGACGACCTACCCTTACGGCATGCCGGCACGAAGGGCATGCCGTTGTCTAATATTCATCCGGCGTTTTGCGTGAGGATTTGCCGGCACCTTGGAATTACCGCCAATGCGCAATGGGGCCTCCCGGACAGCCTTACGCCCGAAGACATTCTTCGCTATGCCTATGCAATATTTCACAGCCCGACCTATCGTATGAGATATTCAGGTCTATTGAAGATAGACTACCCGCGTGTACCACTTCCAAATAGTATTGATGTGCTTCGCGATCTCGCCCAACTCGGGGGTGAACTTGTCGGACTTCACTTGATGGAATCGTTCAGGCCCGACAAATTCACTTGCACGTACACAGGACCAAAGAACCCAGCAGTCGTCCGTGTCGAATGGCGCAGTGACACCGTCTTGCTCAATTCCATCGAAGCAGTGAACGGCTCTTCTCCCTCGGCCACCACCGGCTTCCACAACGTCTCCGAGTCCGTCTGGAACTTCCACATCGGCGGCTACCAGGTCTGCGCGAAGTGGCTCAAGGACCGGAAGGGGCGGACGCTGTCGGACGAGGACATCATCCACTATCAGAAGATCGTCGTCGCGATCAGCGAGACGATTCGGCTGATGGCGGAGATCGACGAGGTCATCGAAGCGCACGGCGGGTGGCCGGGGGCGTTTGCGGTTGGTGATCGAGCGGTGGAGGAGGGCGCGGTAACCCCGGCGGTGCGGACCTCCGCAGTAAAGCCGCCGGCTGCACGGCCGGAGCCGCTCCCGCTCTTCTCGGACGTCAACGATGAGCCGACGGTGAAGGCGGCCGAACCGCCGGAAGACAGCGTGCCGTACGGCACGACCACCGCTGGCGCCGGCGCGACCGTGGCAGCGTCGGATCGCGCCGCCGGCGGCACGGACGGGACGCAGCGGTCCATCGAGGACTATGACCGTGCGGAGCTCAAGGCGCACTTCATGGCGGCGCTGCCGGATGGCCAGTGGGTCGAGCGCGAGGAGGCGATCCGGGCGTTTGCGCGGCGGCTCGGGTTCCAGCGCACGGGGGCGTTGATTGGCAAGGCGGGGCGGTCGGTGATCAACGGGTTGCTGAGGGAGAAGCGGTTGGAGGCGGAGGGGTCGCGGGTCAGGCGGGCAACATGACGGCAGCCGAGCCGACGCCCGACCAACTCATTGCCGAGCTGCACCGTCTGGGCATACGTCACTTGGCCACCATGACGCCTCCGTCCGACGATGTTCCCCTCACCCCGCTACGGATGCTAACAAGCATGGCCGCCTGCCCCGACGCACGCGTGCGATCTGCACTCGTCCCGCTCTTCCTCTGGCGTCCCGATCTCGCCGCATGCGTCCGCGAAGCCGCGGCAATCACCACCGGGCAGGCACGCGCGATGGTCATGTGCGGTTACTCTGCGGCCGTCGCTCTGGAGCACCAGTTGGCCGGAGCGCTGGAGCACATCCGTCCTGCTGACGCACCGCCGCTGCATGACGTCTTCGACCAAGACCTGGGACTTGTCGCCGCCATGAGCCCGATCGTCCGCCTTGAGGAAGTCGCGCGGCGGCACGCCCAGCTGAGCGGCCGTGACATCAACTGGAGAGGCACGTACGAACACGCAGTGGCGTCGGCCCTGCGGGCTGCTGAGCCGGCGGTCGAATGGAGCCACTAGACGCGCGAGCTGTCGAGACCTTCCTGCAAGCTCTGGGCGCGCGCCAGGACGATCCCGCCGAGCTGGAGTTGCTGGGCGGCTGCGCGCTGATCCTGCTCGGAAGTCAGCGAACCACGATGGACATCGACTACGTCGGCGATGACCTGACCCGTACCGAGTTCCAGCGGACCATCGACAGCGTCGCCGCTGCTCTGCACGTGCACGCCGACGCTGTGCCGATCGACCGCTTCGTGCCCGTGCCAGCGGATGCGCCGAGCCGCCGCGTCTTCATTGCGCGCCACGGAGCGGTGGATGTTTTCGTGATCGATCCGTACGTCATCGCGCTCAGCAAGCGCGATCGAGGAATCGACAGCGATCTCGCCGACATCGTCTTCCTGGCTGAGAGGGGGCGGGTGGACCTGGACCGGCTCGCGGAGCTGATCACGTCTTCCGAGCCCGCCGCGGTCGCCTACGATCTCGATCCAACAGCCATGCGCCGTCATCTCGAGGATGTACGCCGAGGGTTGCGCGACCGGTAGATGTGGTTGCCCAATGCCGGATGCGCGGCGACAGCTCGCTCAGCGGTTTACATCCAGAACAATCCAACTACCATGAACGACTCACGATCCGATGGATCGTGATCCGCGGACTCGTGGAGGCTATTGCTGTGACCGGAGACGCCCTGTTCAAGCAGGTCTCGTACACGCTGAACTTCTTGGTCAATTCCATCGAGATGGGTCAGATCGGCCTTCCGGACATCCAACGGCCGTTCGTCTGGAAGAACGCGAAGATCAGGGACCTGTTCGACTCGATGTATCGCGGTTATCCGGTCGGCTACTTGCTTTTCTGGGAGAATGCGTTCACGGAAGACTCAAAGCAGATCGGAGTTGACCGCAAGCAGAAGGCGCCGAGCCTGCTCATCGTCGACGGCCAGCAGCGACTCACCTCCTTGTTCGCGGTCGTCAAGGGAATTCCTGTCGTAAGGGACAACTACGAGTCGGAAACCATCGAGATCGCGTTCAACCCACTAACCGAGAACTTCGAAGTCGCGGACGCGGCGATCAGGCGCGACAAAGCGTTCATTCCCAATGTGTCTGAGATCTGGCGGAGTCAGACAAGCCTGTTCGATGTCGTACGCAACTACCTGCGCGATCTTGAGAGCACCCGGGAACTCACGCGCGAAGAGCAGGGCAAGATCGAAGGCGCACTCCAGCGTCTCTACAACCTCGTCAACTATCCGTTCACTGCCCTCGAGTTGTCCCGAACGATCGACGAGGAACAGGTCGCCGAGGTCTTTGTTCGGATCAACAGCAAGGGCAAGCCGCTCAACCAGGCGGACTTCATCCTGACGCTCATGTCGGTATTTTGGGACGACGGTCGCAGCAACCTGGAGGACTTCTGCCGGCGCGCCCGACTTCCATCGACCGGTGCTCCGTCACCCTTCAACCACTTCATCCAGCCTGACCCAGACCAGCTGCTCCGGGTCGCCGTAGGACTCGGTTTCAAGCGCGCCCGGCTGCAATACGTCTACTCCATCTTGCGCGGTAAGGACCTTGAGACGGGCGCTGTCAGTGCCGAGCGGCGTGACGAGCAGTTCGCTGTACTGCGCGACGCACAGGTCCGGGCGCTCGATCTGAAGCACTGGCATGACTTCTTCAAGGCCATCGCCTCGGCCGGCTTCCTCGGCGGTCGACTCATCAGCTCAAACAACAACCTGCTGTTCACGTATGTCCTCTACCTCATCGGTCGAACAGAATACGGCGTGAACGAGCGCACTCTCCGGCGCGTTATCGCCCGATGGTTCTTCATGTCGAGCTTGACGGGGAGGTATACGGGCTCGCCCGAATCCGCGCTCGAATCCGACCTGGCGCGATTCCGCGACGTCACCACCGCCGACGCCTTCGTCAGCATTCTCGATCGTGTATGCGATGCCAACCTCCCCAGCGACTTCTGGGCAATCACCTTGCCCAACGAGCTTGCCACGTCGTCGCCGATGAGCCCGTCGCTGTTCGCCTACTATGCCGCCTTGGTCCTGCTCGATGCCCAGCCGCTGTTCTCCAACCAGAAGATACAATCGATGCTCGATCCCTCCGTTCATAGCACACGGAAGGCGGTCGAGCGGCATCACCTGTTCCCCAAGGCCCACTTGGCTACACTCGGCATCACCGAAATCCGTGATACAAATCAGATCGCCAACTACGCGCTTGTCGAGTGGGGAGACAATTCGGATATCGCCGACGATCCGCCGACCAAGTACTTGCCGGTGTTGCAGTCGGAGATCAAGCCCGCGGCACTGCGCACGATGTACGATCTGCATGCGCTGCCCGACGGCTGGGAATCGATGGACTACCGAGCGTTCTTGGAGGAGCGGCGCGAGCGGATCGCCAAGGTAATCGAGCGGGGCTACGCAGTACTACGGGAACAGGAGCCCACCGACGGCGCAATGTTCACGCTCCAGGAGTTGATCGATGCCGGCGAGACTTCCGCAACCGAGTTCAAGGCATCCCTTCGCCTCAACCGGCACACCGGCCAAGCAGACGCCCGGATGGAGCACGCAGTACTCAAGACGATCGCTGGCTTCCTGAACACCCACGGCGGAACCCTCGTCCTTGGCGTGATGGACGACGGAACTCCGGTTGGAATCGAGGACGATGGCTTTGCCAGTGAGGACCGAATGGCGCTGCATCTCGTCAACTTGGTAAAGAGCAGACTCGGCGCGCATACGATGATGTACATTCATCCCCGCTTCGAGGACCACGACTCCGTCCGTGTCCTAGTTGTCGAGTGCGCCAAGGCAAACTCGCCGGTCTACCTGAGGGATGGGAACAATGAGCAGTTCTTCATTCGGACCGGACCGTCCAGCGCTGAATTGAAGCCGAGCGAAATGCAGGCGTACGTTAAGCAGCGGTTTGGTTAGACTGAGGCATCCTTGGAACTGTTAGGGAGAGGACTCGTCACTGACCGATGATCGCCAGGTTCAGCAGCGGCGACGTGTTACTGACCGCGCGCATAGCGCACGTCTTCATCGAGATCCGCCTCGTCGTAGTGCCGAGGCACACCCCGTTCGCCGAGCGCGAGACCGAACGCGTACTTGCTCAGGTTGGCGAGATCACGCGCCTTGCCGAAGCCGAGGATGCCCCGGGCATAGAGGGCAACGGCGAGCTCGACCTCGAGGGCGCGCTCGCGGTCGCCGGGCGGCAAGCGGAGCCCATCGGCGACGGCTTTCGGGATGGTGAGTTGGATGGCCATGCCGATCTCCGTACGGGCGGAAGAAGATCAAAGCGTGCAGGGCATGGATGAGAACTCAGCTCGCGCAAGCCAACCGTAGCAGTGCGGGCCGGTAAGCTCAACCCAATCGCCAGCGCCCGGAGGTGGAACCGTCCGCTTCTGGGCCTGGGCCAAGTCTGGCCGAACGCCCGGACCGCCGGTACAGTTGGCCCGTAAGAGAGTCTGCAGAGGAGGCCTGCCATGTTCGAGCGGATCATCACCCGGCCAGAAGTCTTGGGCGGCAAGCCATGCATCCGCGGCACGCGGATCAGCGTCGACTTCCTCTTGGACCTGTTTGCCTCCGGCGCATCGCGCGACGATATCCTCAAGGCGTATCCGCACCTCAAGTCCGAGGACATCGAGGAGGCCATGCGGTTCGCGGCCAGCTCCATGACGAACGACCTGTACTTGACAGCTGACGTCACGGCGTGAACCTGCGGGCGGCAGCGTTCCTGGCCGACGAGAACATCCATCCGGACGTCGCAGCCCACCTGTCGGCCACCTCCTGCCCGACAACCTCGGCTACGCGTACCTCGGCGATTGGACCGACCGCCCCGGCAACCGCAACGCCCAGGGCCAACTCCGACCGCCCAAACGCACGCATCGAACATGACAAGGCGCTCAGTCGCGTCATCGTGAGCCTGATGCAGGACGACATGAAACTGTTCAAGCAGTTCAGCGCCAACGACGCGTTTCGACGGTGGATGACGGACACGGTGTTCGACCTTATCTATGAGGCAGGAACAGCGGCAACCCGGCTGGGTCCGGCGTTCACCTCGCCGCAGCCTGCCGATCGGCCGACGGATGCATCGACCGGCATCGCCACATCATGAGCCGCGTGAGGTAGCGCGCGAGGCTGCATCTCACAACCGCTCCGTCGCCTCCCGAATCCCATCCACCGTCCCTGTAATCACATCCAACCACGCCTCACGCCGTGACACCAGATCCGCGAGCGGCGGCGGCTTCTTGTCGTGGACGGCGACATAGCTCCACGGATCGCCGTTGCTGCTGTAATACGTCTTGATGCCGCCGCCCCTGAACAATCCGGCCAACCCAGCAAGGTGCTGCTCCCACAGGCTGTCGGGCAGGCCGAGTTCCCGGCAGCGCCCGCGTATCCACTCGGTGTTCGTCAGTGTGCCGGCCGTCCCGAACCCGCAGAGCGTGAAGTCCTTTCCCGTCATGGAGTCGCCGAACTTGACCATCGGTCCGCCCTGGCCCCATCGAGTCACGATCCCCGGCCGCGCATCCTCCGCCGCCCCTAGCGCCCACCGGACGAACTCCACGACCTCTGCCGAAGCGCTCTCCGCCAGCCGTCCCAGGAACTCCTCCTCCGTGATCGGCCGCCGCGTCCGCGCCGCCGGCTGCGCCTCGGATGGCAGCGTGACCACGATATCCTCCGGCCTGGCCGGCACCTTGATCTCGACGACCGCGCGCGTGAGCACCTCCGTCCTGGCAAGCGTGCGCGGCTGGACGTAGAGGGGCGCGTCCGGCTCGTCGCCCGTCCGGAACAGGGCGATCTCGACGAGGCCCAGCGTGTACCCCAGGGACGGCGTGCTCTGGAGGTAGTCCGTGATCTGGACGACCTCCTCGCGGATCCCGTCGCCGACGATGAGCAGAAGGAACTGCCCGCGTCGCAGCCCCCGCTGGACGCCGTCCACGAAGTCGCGCTCGTCGAAGTCCGGCGACGCCTCGCGGGCCAAGTGCAGCAGCGGATCGACGTCCGCCGGGAATCGCCGCGGATCGGCCGATCGGATGGCCTCGACCAGATCCGCGTACGACCAGCGCGCGATCTCCTTGGCGTAGTCGATGACCTGCCCCACCACCTCGCGCCTCGCCTGCGGGTTGCGCCAGAGCTTCGTCTCTACGAGCGTCAGGTTACCGCGCGCGTTGACGTACAGTAGGTCGAGCGGCCCCGCGCGGGTCGGCAGCTCGCGCACGACGGGCAGCGAATCGTCGAACCACGGTTCGATCTCCGCGATCGGCAGCAGCCGCGGGTGCTCGAATAGCAGACGCTGGAGCCAGTCCTCGCTGTACTCGCGGTCCCCGAACGCCACGCGCTGGAGCGGTGTCGTGCGGCCATCGCGAACGATGAGCGGCGCGGCGAACTGACTCTGCGTCATCTCTGCCTCCCGTTGCCCGTCACTTCGAAGCAAGGCCGCACATCATCCCTGAAAATCCGCCGGTCAACGGAGGATCTTCAGGGTATGTTCGTCAGGGTTCGTTCGTCGCCATCGACGTGATCGCGCCCTCGCAGATCGCGTCCGTGCTGAGCCGACCATTCCCGCGCCACGCAAGCGTCATGACGGGCAATCGTAGGAGTGGTGCGTTGTTCGTACTCTACGACGGCGAGTCATCGTACCCCAAGCGCAAACACCTTCAACACCGGCCCCCCGCAAAACGTCGCCGGCTCGAACCCGCACAGCCGCTCCGGCCGAAACACCCGCACGAGCATCCACTCGCGTTCCAGCCCGCCGTACACGTCCTCGCCCCCCGCCTTCCGCCTCGCCGGCCCCTCGAACAGCGTCTCGTTCACCACCGCGTACCCAAACCCAGCCCCCCGCAGCCCCGCCACCGACCCGTACGCCGACAGCGCCCGATCGTCCGCCACCACGAACCGCTCTCGGTCGAGCGGCAGCGTGAAGGGCTCGACCGCCACCTTGCTGCCCGCCGGAAGGTTCGCTTCGAGCCACGCCTTCGCCTCGAGCCGCGTGCTCGGCCGCCGGCCGTGGGCGGCGACGTCAAGGGCGCCGGAGAGGGGCTGGATGCTCAGGGCTGCGACGGCGGCGAGGACCAGCGCGCGCTCCGTCGCCCGGCCGGGGCGGTGGACGGCGATGGCCACTCTGGCCGCGGCCTCGTTCACGGCGGCGGCCGCGAAGAGCGCGATCGTCGGCAGGATCGGGATGAGCCAGCGCTGCCAGTGGAGCGGCAACAGACAGATCCCGGCCGCGAACACCACCGCGAATCCCGCCAGGAACAGCTGCCGCCGCCGGAGCATCCGCACCGCCACCACCAACCCGCCCCCCGCCAGCACGACGATCGGCCACGACAGCGCGCCCGGGATCGCGTGCGACACGTACCACCATGCGTTGCCGACGCGGCCCAGGCCGTCGAAGCCGACCTGGACGGTGCGCGCCTCGAAGCGCAGGTCGTGGAGGGCGCGTTCGAAGTCGAGGACGAAGTAGGGCGTCGTCGCCGCGAACCCCGCGGCCGCCGCCGCGCACGCCGCCGCCGCGCGCGCCGCGACGGAGCGCATGGGTGCGCCCGCCTTCCGGGCGCGCCAGGCCAGGACGGCGTCCGCGGCGATGAAGGCCGGCAGGATCGCCGCCAGAAAGTAGCGCGTTGCCGTGGCCGCGCCGATCGCCGCACCGGCCGCCGCGTGCCTTGCATACGTCGGCCGGTGGGCCGCGCGGATGCACAGCCAGAGCGCCAGCGTCCCGAAGAACACGCCCGCCGTGTCGTCCCGAACGATCACGGTGTGCCCCAGCGCGACGGGCGAGATCGCGTACAGCCACGCGCCCGCGAACCCGATCCGCGGCCCGAACGCCAGCGTCCCGACGACGACGACCAGCGGCAGGGCCAGCACGGCGAACAGGACGGACAGCCACCGCCCGAGCAGGACGTACTCCTCGGGATGCGCGTCGAACTCCGCCAGCACTCTCGGATCCGGCCCGAGCCAGCGCCCGTCATGCCGCGCCGCGAACGCGACGTGGACGATGGCCGCCAGCGGGTAGTGGTACGTCGAGCCCGGGTGGCCGAACCAGCGCGGGTTCAAGTCCCCCGTCGCCGCCAGAACGACGGCCCGCCGCACCGTGGCCACCTCGTCCGCCTCGACAAGGCGCGGCAGGTCGCGGACGATACCCCACGACAGGAGGGCCGCCGAGGCCGCCATCAGGCCCGCGACGATGGCGGCGTGCTTGGGCGTCGCGTTCGTCTGGCGGGCCGGGCGGGGCTCGCGGGCCTCACGGGACGTGTGAGCCGGGCGGATCGGAAGCTTCGGCCAGATCGGCACCTTCGGACGAGCGGGGAGCGTGATGCGCATCGGGGCCTCGTTGCGGGGGGATCGCGTCGGTCATCGCTGCTCGCACAGACACCACGGCGTGCGATCCGGTTCACACCACGCCCAGCGCTCGTGCGGCAGGGCGGCGGGCCCTTTGCAGCACTGTCATCTCCCCACCCGTGCCCCAAGGACGATGCTCCCATGCTCGACCCCCACCCCCCCCCCACCGCCATCGAACTGGGCCTCAGCACCTTCGGTGACATCACCGTCACCCCAGCCGGCACCCCCCTCTCCCACGCCGCCGTCCTCCGCAACATCGTCACTGAAGCCGAGCTCGCCGACCGCCTCGGGCTCGACTTCTTCGGCGTCGGCGAACACCACCGCGCGGACTTCGCCGTGTCGGCGCCGCTCGTGCCGGCGCCGCGAAGGACGACGTCCGTCGCAGATCGCCATGCAGCTTCACGGGGCGAGAATGCTCGGATCCTCGATGACGCCCATGAACAACGACGCTCCGGCCATCTCGATCTCGAACACGAACGGCCGATCCACCTCCAGCACCAAGACCTGCGGCGGCTCGCCGGACGGCATGCCGCCGACCATCGTGATCACCGTCGCCGCGGTGGCCTCGAGTCCGGCCTCGTCGACATCGGCGAAGGCCCCGTGGATGACGTCGTCGATCCATGTCGGGAACGGACCGGCGTGCAGGTCACCGAAATCGGCCTGCGCCGGATCGAACGCGCGCCGGATGCCGAGCGCCTCGAGCCGATCGCGCAGGCTTCCACGCCACTCCACCCGGAAGCGGGGCAGGGACAGCTGCACGAGCGTCTGCTCCCCTGCCGCCGACCCACCCGAGCGTCGTTCCTCGGCCAAGGCCGCGACGACGTCATCCGGGTCTTGGTCGTTGCGCGGGCGGTAGATCGTCATCGCCCCGGACCCGCCGTCGAAGGCCAGTCGGACGGCTTCGAACGTCCCGCTCGCGCGGTAGTGGGCTTGCCCAAGGGTCGTCCGCATCGTCGGCACCTCGACCGTCGATCCGTCGGCCCGATGAAAGGGCCGATTCTTCGTCACGCCGGCCTCGAACGGCTCGTCCCACGGCGCCTTCAGGTAGACCGCGTTGGCCAGGACGGCCACCATCGCGGGCGAGATCTCGTCCAGCAGCGGACCGATGTGGCCGTCCGTCGCGTCGTGGATCCAGCCGTTGATGACGTCCGCCATCCCCGGCGCTTGAAGGTCCTGGCTGGAAACCTCGGCCCCGTAGAAGTCGCGGTTGCGTTGGAGGAACGCCTCGCTCGGACGCGTCAATTCATCCAGCCAGATCGCGTTGGCCACCCGCACGTCCACGGCCGCACGCTCGGCGTCGGCGGGCCGCCGCAACGCCAGCATGCGCGTCATGAGGTCGGCGTACGCCTGGTCCGTCTCTGCGGGCTGCGCGTCCGCGATGAACAACGCCTGCCGGAGCTCTTCGCGGGTCGCGCCGCGCGCGCCGCCCTCGACCATCGCCAGGGCCGCGTACACCGAGAAGGACGAGACGAGCGCCGCCTCGTCCGGCTGCGCGTCGCGGACGGCCGAGAGCAGCGCGGGCCCGAGCCGGCCAAGCGCACGGGTCACGGGGTCGTTGCCCGCTGTCGACGAAGCGTCGCCCTTCGCCGGCGGCGTGGTCGCCGCCGACGAGCGGCCGTCCGGCGCTCCGGTGCGGCACGCGGTCGAGGCGAGCAGGGCCAGGAAGAACGTTGCAGTGGCCGGAACACGATGGTGGGGACCACGCACGGCGACGCCTCCGATGCAGCGCGGTGTGGGCGGAATGTCGACGAATGAACGCGCAAGCCCTAGGATTCCTTAGCGTCTAGATCGAGACCGGCGCCGGACGGCGATCCCTTCCAAGGACGAACCCACCCCATGCCGGACACCCCCACGACCGCCCCTCCCGGCCCCACCTCCACCCCCATCGAACTCGGCCTAAGCACCTTCGGCGACATCACCCTCACCCCCGACGGCACGCCCCTCCCCCCCGCCGCCGTCCTCCGCAACATCGTCGCCGAAGCCGAGCTCGCCGACCGCCTCGGTCTCGACTTCTTCGGCGTCGGCGAGCACCACCGCGCGGACTTCGCCGTCTCCGCGCCCGAGGTCGTCCTCGCGGCGATCGCTGGCCGCACGAGCCGCATCCGGCTGGGCTCGGCCGTGACCGTGCTCAGCTCGGACGATCCGGTGCGCGTCTTCCAGCGCTTCAGCACGCTGGACGCACTATCGAGTGGCCGGGCGGAGGTGATCATCGGCCGGGGCTCGTTCACGGAGTCGTTCCCGCTGTTCGGGTTCGAGCTGGACCGCTACGAGGAGCTGTTCGAGGACCGCCTCGCGCTCTTCGCGGAGCTCCTGAAGGAAGGCCCGGTCACGTGGCGCGGCACCACCCGCGCCCCGCTGTCGGACCAGCGCGTCTTCCCGCCCACCGAGGGCGGCCGGCTGCGGACGTGGATGGGCGTGGGCGGCACGCCGGCGTCCGTGCTGCGCGCGGCGCGGTACGGCATGCCGCTCATGCTGGCGATCATCGGCGGCGACCCGCTGGCCTTCGCGCCCTACGCCCAGTATTACCGCGACGCCCTGGCCGAGCTCGGCCGCGCGCCCCTGCCGATCGGCGCGCACTCGCCGGGCCACGTGGCCGAGACGGATCAGCAGGCCCGCGACGAACTCTGGCCGCACTTCGGGCCGATGTACACCCGGATCGGCCGGGAGCGCGGCTGGCCCCCGCTGACGCGCGGCGCCTTCGAGCAGATGGCCGGGCCGCAGGGGGCGCTGTGCGTCGGAGCGCCGGAGACCGTGGCGGCGAAGATCGTTCGGACCGCCACGGCGCTCGGCCTCTCGCGCTTCGACATGAAGTACAGCGCCGGCACGCTGCCGCACGAAGTGATGCTCCGGTCCATCGAGCTCTATGCCACGCAGGTGGTGCCGCTGGTGCGGGAGGGGTTGGAGCGGGCGGGGCGGTGAACGGTTGCCTTGGGGCGGGGGCGGGGATGTTGCTGGCATTCGCGGTGCTGTTGCTGAAGTGGTGACCTCACTCCTCGGCTGTGATAATGAGACAGTCCTGGGTATCATAGTGATCCACCCAATGATACCCGGGTATCACAACCCTCCGGAGGCCTCCGGTGCAGCCATCGGACTTCGGGCCTACCGCCCCCGGCCGGATCGCGCGGACCGCCGGCGACTACTGGGTCTACATCCCGCACCCGCTGCCGCCCTCTCTGGATGCCGACTGGGCGATCACCACCCTGGCCGCCGAAGCCCATGCCGCCCTCGGCGAGCTCTCGGGCCTCATGCGGTCGCTCCCCAATCCCCACATCCTGTTCGCGCCCTTCCTCCGTCGAGAGGCGGTTCTTTCGAGCCGGATCGAAGGCACGCAAGCCTCGCTGGGCGATCTCGCGCTGCATGAAGCGGACTCCCCCGGTGCAGTACGGCCGTCCGATGTGCGTGAAGTGGCCAACTACGTCGCGGCGCTCGAGCATGGTCTACTGCGTCGGCAGGAGCTTCCCATCTGCTTGCGGTTGATCCGAGAGATGCACGGCAAGCTCATGGAAGGCTTGTCCGCTGAACACCTGACGCCAGGTGAGTTCAGGCGCAGTCAGAACTGGATCGGCCGACCTGGCAGCACGCTGGCGGACGCGACGTATGTCCCGCCGCCCACCGCCGAGCTGATGCCCGCCCTCGACGCCTTCGAGCGCTACCTGCACCAAGATACGGACCTGCCGCCAGTCGTTCGGCTCGCCCTGATCCACTACCAGTTCGAGGCCATCCATCCCTTCCTGGACGGAAACGGCCGCATCGGCCGCCTGCTCATCTTGGTACTGCTCGTCGACTGGGGCCTTCTGCCCGGATCTGCGCTTGTCCTCAGCGCCTACTTCGAGCGCACCAGGTCGAACTACTACGCCCACCTTCTGGCCGTCAGCCAGCGCGGCGCCTGGCGCGCTTGGATCGTGTACTTCCTGCAAGGTATCGCCGACGAGAGCCGCGACGCGATCCGCCGATCGGGCCGCCTGCTCGCGCTCCGCGAGGACTACCGCGAGCGCGTGCAGCGCGAATCACGAGCGTCCGGCACCGCGTTGCGCTTGGTCGATGCGCTGTTCGAATCGCCCGCCCTCAGCATCCCACGCACCGCTGCCACGCACGGCCTGACGCAACGGACTGTACAGCTGCACGTCGCGCGACTGGAGGAGCTGGGTATTCTCAAGGAGTCCAGCGGCCGACGGCGCAATCGAATCTTCGTCGCGCAAGGCATCCTGGACATCCTCGCTGCGGACAATGAGGCGTAGCCGGCAGCAATAGGGTCATCCCCCCGCCAACAACACCCCCGGCAACACCCCCTCCCACCACCCCATCACCCGCTCGTGGCTCCACCCCCGCTCCACCGTGAAGCCGTAGTACGTGCTGTCGCCCAGCAGCGTCATGAGCACGTCCGTAGCGTCGTCGCTGTCCAGCCCGGACCGCAGCCGGCCCTTGGCGGCCAGGAGGTCGATGACCTCGCGGTAGCCGGCCCGTTGCAGCGCGTCGTGGTGTTCGTGCGTGCGGCGGACCTCTTCGTCCGTGAGGGCGGCGGCGCGGAGGATCTCGGAGATCCGGCTGGCGCGGGCGAAGAGCGGGCCGGTGCCGCGGACGAAGATCCGCAGCGCCTCGTCCGCAGCCGGTGCGGCCGCCATCGCGGCCCACCAATCGGTCGCCTGCGGGATCGTCGGCTCGTCCTCGCCCATGACCGCCATGTCGATCACGGCGCTGATCAGCGCCGGCTTCGTGTGGAACGTGAAGTACACCGTCTGCGGCGCGACGCCGGCCCGCCGGGCGACGGCGGCGATCGTCGCGCCGTGGTAGCCGTTCTCGACGAACTCGTCGTGGGCGGCGCGCAGGATCTTCAGCCGCGTCGCCGCTGCCTTGTCCCGGCGCGACGCCCCCTTGACCTCACGGATCACGCGGCTCATACTCCCGTCGTTCGCTAGAGCGTGACTCTAGTGTATCGCTACGGCATTCGCTGCAAGCGTCGCCCCAACAGGAGGTCTTCATGGTCACTGAGCTTGCCACAGGTTCGCCGTCCGTGTCGCGCATCCGTTTGTACGGCCGGATCTGCCTCTGGGCCGGGATCCTGGGCGCGGCGTCCGGGATCTACCTGGCCGTCGTCCCGCCGGTCGTCGGGCCGGAACGCTTCAGCTACCCGCTGGATACCACCGGCCACCAAGTGATCCAGGCCTGGTTCGCTGTCCAGCACGTCGGTCTGATCGTCGGCCTCCTCGCCCTCCCTGCCAGCGGCGCGCTCGGCGCGGCCCGCTACGGGCGCCTCGGGTTGTACGTCGCCGTCGCCGGACTCGTCGTCCTCACCGGCGCCGAGCTCTGGGCGATCACCGCCGCCGATGCCGCGATGGGCAGCGCCCAGTTGGCGCCGCTCGACACGGCCTACGGGATCGCCTCGACGATGGCCGGCGTCGGGCTCGTCGCCGCCGGCATCGCCGCCGTGCGGTCGGGACGATGGCAGGGCTGGGCCCGCTACCTGCCGCTCGCGCTGGGCATCTACGTCTTCGTCCCGATGTTCCCGGCGATGTTCGGGCCGTTCGTCGCCGCCCGGCTGGCGATCACGGGGTGGATGCTGCTGTTCGCCGCGCTGGGCTGGGTGCTCGCCCATCACGACTGACCCGCGACGGTACTGCGCCTATCTACCGCACCGCCTTCACCATCATCCGCACCCCCGTCCCCCCACCCTCGTCCCACCGCTCCCCGACGCCCACGAACCCCAGCCGCTCGTGGAACGCCATCGACCCCGGGTTCGGCGGCGTGATGTTCACCTCGCACGTCAGCCATTCGGCGATCGCGCCATCGCCCGTCCCGCGCCCGCGCCCGCGCGCCAGCGCCTCGACGTCCGCGTACAACCGCCGTCCGATCCCGAGCCCGCGGTACCCCTCGGCCACGGCGATGCGGTCGACGTACGTGAACCGCGGATAGCGCTCGACGAACCAGCGGAAGTTCAGGCTCTCGTATTCGGCCGTCTCCACCATCGCCAGGACGAAGCCGACGATCGGCCCGCCCGCGCCTCCGTCGTGATCGTCGCCGACGTAATCGTTGCCGTCGTCGCGACCATCGCGCACGTCGCGCATGTCGCGCATGTCGCGATCGTCCCCAACGACCCGCGCCACCCGCAGCGCGAACGCCTCGCCGTGCAGGCGCTCCAGCTTCGGCGCGTCGATCGGACCGACGTGGGGGACGTTGGACGCGTTGAGGGCGAGGATCGCCGGCAGGTCGGCGGCGGCGGCGTCCGTGATGCGAACAGCCGGAAACGATATCGCATGCGGCATCAGCGCGAGCCCCTCGCCCGACCGTTCAGCCGGTCGAGATCCCACTTCAGCGGATTGTCGGCGATGTACTGGCGGATGCGGTGGAGGGATTCGTCGGAGCGGATGACGTGTTCGTAGTAGTTGCGTTGCCAGACGGGGCTGCCAGGGGCTACACGCAGCGCGTTGACCTGCCGCGTCGAAGCCGCCTTGAACGATCGAACGACCGTCGGAATCGTCCCCACCGCCGGCCGCCCAAACCGTTCGGTGCCACCTGCCGCCCCATCGTCCGACGTCCATTTCCGTCCGATGTCGCCACCCGCCGCCCCGTCGTCCGACGTCCATTTCCGTCCGATGTCGCCATCTACGTCGTGTAGGGGCACGGCATGCCGTGCCCTCGCCCCGGGCACATCATCACCCACGGCGTCCGGCCCCGACGCGCTTGCGTGGTGGCGGGGGTTGGCCGCGTGGTCAACGATGGGCACGGCATGCCGTGCCCCTACACCACCTAGGATCAGGATCCCGTGGATGTGGTTGGGCATGATGACGTGGGCGTCGAGGGTTGCGCCTGGGTGGTGATCCGGGATCGCGGACCAACAGGTCTGCACGATCTCGCCAATGCGGTTCAACCGCACCACCCCACCCTCCACCTCCCCAAACACCCACTCCCGCCCCGCCGCCACCACCGTCACGAAGTACGCCCCCGGCCGCGCGTAGTCGTACCGCACCAGCCGGATCGACCGGCGGTCGCGCCGCGTCTCGTCACCTGGCAGCAGACCGGCATCAGCCACGATCGTCACGGTCCGTCACGGTCCGTCACGGTCCGTCGTCGATGGCGAGCACGAACGGAAGCGCCACCCGCGCTGCCCCCGCCGTTGCCGTCGCTATCGTCGTGACCGTCGCCTCCGACGTCGCCCCCGCCCCCGCCGTCGCCATCCCGCCACCCCCCGGAGCCCACCACTCCACCACCGTGGAATAGTCCAACCCCTCCTTCAACCCGCCCCCGATCGCGTAGAACCGCTCCCCCACACCCGCCGATGCCAGCCCGTGCCGCGCCGTCGGCATCGGCGCCTCGACGGACCACGTGCCGGCGGCCGGGTCGTAGACGTAGTGGTCGTTGTACGTCCGTCCGCCGCCCTCGCCGCCCGTCACGTGGATCCGACCGTCGGCCGTCGCCGCCGCCGTGCAGCCGCCGCACGCGCCGGGCATGTCGGGGAGGCGTGTCCAGGCGCCCGTCGCGGGATCATACGCCTCGAGCGTGCCGACGATCCCGCGGCCGAAGCCCCGCCCGGCCACGACGTAGATCTTGCCGCCGGCAGCCGCCGCCCCAAGGTGCTCGCGCGGCGTCGGGCCGGGCACGTCGGCCCACGTCCCGGCGACGACGTCATAGCGCCACATCCGGTCCTCGGCGTCGCCGATCCCGCCGACGACGTAGAGCGCAACGCTGATCGCGCCTCGGCGCGCGCCATCGACGGCATCGTCGGACGCACCTGCGTTGGCCCCTTCAAGGTCGGCGGCGAGCACGACCATGAACCCCGCCGCCCGCCGCCCCGGCATGTCCGCCATCGCCGTCCACGTTCCCGTTGCCGGGTCGTACGCGTCCAATCTGCGCGTGGCCGAGGCATGGTTGAGGCCACCCGTGTAGCCGCCCGCAGACCAGACGCGCCCGACGGATGCGGTCATCATCGGATGGTGGACGGCCGTTGGCAGCTCGGCCAGCACTTCCCAGGCGTCATCCGTCGTGTCGTAGCGCCCGAACCAGCGCCCGATCGACGCGCCCGGCGGCGTGAACCCGCCGCCGACGTAGATCGACCGGCCCAACCTGGTGCCCGCGATCTCGGCGATCCGCACCGGGATCGGCGCGCCGGTGGACCACGCGCCGGCCGTCGCGCTGTCGGCGTCCGCCTCACCGGCGGAGGGCGGACGCAGGACCGCCTCGCGCGCCCCGCCGACGACCGCCTCCGGTGCGCGCGTCGGCGCGTGCGATTCGGTCAGGACGGCGAGCGCGCCCATCGCCCCGAGGGCCGCGGCAGCGAGAACGTGTCGATGCACGGTGGTCATGGCGGGACGATAGGCGGCCTCGTGCGCGTCGGCAAGCGAGTCGGCCGGCCGGTCGGCCGGCCGGTCATCGACGGCCAAACCTTGGCGTCGACCTCGGCCCCGCCATACCATCGTCCGACGCCGATCCACGACAGGTCATCCCATGCCCACCCCCATGCCCACCCCCCTCCCGTTCTCCCCCCACCGCCCCCACCCCTGGCACGGCCTCCCCCCTGGCCGCGACCTGCCGCTCCACGTGAACGCCTACATCGAGATCACGCCGTTCGACCTGATCAAGTACGAGGTCGACAAGGCGTCCGGCTACCTGCGCGTGGACCGCCCGCAGCGCGGCGCATCGTACGCGCCCGCGTTGTACGGCTTCGTGCCGCAGACGTACTGCGGCGATGCGGTCCGCGATCTCTGCCCCGGCGCCGAGCGCGGCGACGGCGATCCGCTGGACATCTGCGTGCTCAGCGAGCGGCCGATCGCCCGCTCCGAGATCATCGTCCCGGCGCGGGTCGTCGGCGGCCTGCAGCTCCTCGACCACGGCGAGGCGGACGACAAGATCATCGCCGTCCTCGAGAACGACCTGGTATGGGGCGGCGCAGCGGACATCGCCGACCTGCCGCCGATCCTCGTCGAACGGCTGCGGCACTACTTCAGCACGTACAAGCTCGTGCCGGGTGAGGCGCCGGTCATCGCGATCCAGGAGACGTACGGGCGGGACCGGGCGGCGGAGGTCATCACGGCGTCGCTGGCGGACTACCGAGCGCTGCGCGGCGAGACGGCGGACGGGTGATCGCCCGGTCCGATGGTGCGGTCGGGCCGTGGCGGCATCGAAGTGGCACCCGTCACGGCGCCACGTACCGCTCGACCTCCCCCCACAGCTCCGCCTTCCGCATCTCCGCCTCCACCGCCGCCGCGTTCAGCGCCAGCCCGCGGATGTCCTCGGTCTCGTCGAGGATGAAGTTCGCGCGGTCCCAGAGCAGCTTGACGAGGTCGCGCACCGCCGGGTCGGCCCGCAGCGCGGTGTAGTCCGCCGGGTGCTTCGTGCGAGCCTGGCGCAGGTAGAGCTCGACGTAGAGCATCATCGTCACCAGGCCGTCGCGGTGGCTCACGCGCTGGTTCGGCGGGAAGAGGTCGTGCAGGCCGTAGCCGGTGAACATCGAGTGGGTGTAGGCGTTGAACTCGTCCAGCAGGTTGAAGAAGCCCTGCGTGCCGGACTGGCCGGTCAGGTAGGTGCTCTTGTACTGGTTCTCGAGCGGCCCGGTGATGAACTGCGCGATCTCGCTGCGGGCGTACGTCGGCACGACGTCGACCGTCACCCGGAGGTCCGCGCGGACCTCGTAGAAGTACTTCTTGCCGATCGTCGGGATGAACCCTTCCTGGAAGCCCAGCTGGTGGTTCATCTCGTGCACCGCCAGCTCCATGCTGCGCACGAGGTCGTCGAACGTCCCGGTCCGGCCGCTCGTCCAGAGCGTCGCCTTGCCCTTGCTGTCGTCGAGCTGCGTGACGATGTGGTGCCCGGTCGGGTAGCGCCGCCGGAGGATCTCGAGCATCGTCTCGTACCAGCGCGCGGCGCTGTAGCCGGTCTTCAGATCGTCGAGGGAAGGGCGATCCGTCAGCGGCTCGCTGTAGCCGGAGCGGGGTGTGGCGGTCGGTGTTGCCTCCGTCGTCGGCGTCGACGTGGGCGCGTCGTTCGTGGCCGTGCCGGTCAGGTTGGGGGAGGCCGTGGCGGTGGGCGTCGGGGTCAGCGTCACCGCGACCGGCGGTGGACCGAAGCCCCCGCCGTGCAGCCCGATCGGCAGCCACGCCTGCGGCCTGACCGCTTGATCAGCGGCCGCGATGTCGGCGATGTCGGCGATGTCGGCCGCCGGCGCCGCCTCGGCGCGAGCGCCCGCCCAACCGGCGACGACGATCGCCGCCGTCGCGATCACGATCCCCGCATGATTGTCGAGCGTGACCGCCCGCCCCGTCCGCAATCGCATCATCACTCGCATCATCGTCCTCCCACCAGGATCACCGCCGGCACGCCGACGAGCGCCGGCTCGCCCGACCCGTCGGCCATGAGCAGCCCGCTCGACGCCCCGCCATCCAGGTTGAACGCGATCCGCAGGTCGAGCTCGTCCGCCGCGGCCAGCCACTCGGACAGCGCGTGCAAGGAGAACCCACCCAGCGGCATGACGATCAGCACGATCCGCCCCGCGCGATCCTGCCCGATGACCGTCCGCCGGGCCGCCTCGCCGTTGTCCTCCGGGTAGGCCGCCGTCCCGTCGGGCCGGACGAGGATCGGGAACGACTGGACCGCGGCGGTCAGCGCCTCGGCGGGGTCGAACGGCCGCTCGGCCAGCCAGCGCACCTCGGGCCCGGCGTCCGTCACGGCGAACATGCCGGCGAAGTCGCCGTAGCTCGCCCCGCTCGGGATGCCGCCCGCGACGATCAGCCCGGTGGCCACGTTCTCCTCGGTGAAGTAGCCCCCGTTCACGACGACCGTCGCCCCGGTCTCGGCCTGCCAGGCGGCCAGCGACTGCGGCGTCCCCGGCCGATAGGCGACGTCGAACGGCTGGAACGCCGGATCGATGCGGACGATGAACGGCCGATCGACGACCGTGCCCGCCGCATCCCGCGCCGCCATCACCCGCGTGGCCAGCCCCACCTCGACCTCGCGCCAACCCGTGTCGTCCCGCTCGGCCGCCGCCGAGCCGGCGTCCGGCATCGCGGCGGGGGCCGTCGGGGCGTCGTCGATGAAGGCCGGCGCGCCGCCCACGTCCACCGCGCCCTCGACCTCGATCGCGGGGGCGTCGTCGTGTCGCTGGGCGCGCAGGTCGTCGGCGGCGGGGGACGTACAAGCGGCCAGCGTTGCGCAGATGAACAGCGCCGCCGCGGCGCGCGCCAAGGCGCAGCGAACATTGGCGCGGCGACTCTGATGGGCAGGCAAGAGGGTCACAGGATGCCGATGATGGCCGAGCCGCGTTGGGTGGTCAAGACCCTCACCCCACCACATGCGTCCCCGCCTCCCACCGCCACGCCCCCGCGATGTGATCGATATCCGTGATCGTCGCCGTCGCCCCCCCGCCGCGGGTGACGAAGGACACCGCCGCCTCGATCTTCGGCCCCATCGACCCCGGCGGGAACTGGCCGGCCGCCAGATGCGCCGCCGCCTCGCCCGCCGTCAGCCGATCGAGCGGCCGCTCGCCCGGCGTGCCGTAGTCCAGCGCCACCTTGGCCACGCCGGTCACGATGAACAGCCGCTCCGCGCCGAGCCCGGTCGCCAACAGCGCCGACGTCAGGTCCTTGTCGATCACCGCCGGCACGCCGTCGAACCGACCGTCCGCCCCACGGACCACCGGCACCCCGCCGCCCCCGGCCGCCACGACGACCGCGCCGCCGTCGACGAGCGCGCGGATCAACGGCAGCTCGAGGATCGCCCGCGGCTCGGGCGAGGCGACGATCCGCCGCCAGCCGCGCGCCGGGTCATGGATGAACTGCCAGCCCCGCACCCGCGCCATCCGCCGCGACCGTTCCTCGCTCATCCACTCGCCGATCGGCTTGTCGGGGGCCGTGAACGCCGGATCGTCCGCATCGACGAGCACCTGGGTGATGATCGCCGCGACCGGACGCTCGATCCCGCGCACCGCGAGGGCATCCGCCATGCTGCGCACGAGCTGGAACCCGATCTCGCCCTGCGTCTGCGCCACCGCGATCGCCATCGGCAGCGGCTCGATCTCGGCCTCGGCCATGCTGGCCCGCCGGAGCGCCCGACCGACCTGCGGGCCGTTGCCGTGCGTGATGACCAGCCGAGCGCCGTCGGCCACCAGATCCGCCAACCGATCGGCGGTGGCGCGCGCCAGCTGCCATGCGTCGTCGCCCGCCGCCCGCTCGAGCGCATTGCCGCCGATCGCGACGACCGCGCTCGAGGCGCCAAGGGGAGGCACCTCGAGCGCGGTTGTCGTCATCGGCGCAGTCGTCGTCGGCGCAGCGGACGATCCGGTTACGGGCAGCCCGCCTTCCAGATCGCCGGGTTGCAGACGCTGTAGGGCATGTTCATGTTCTGCGTCGAGAGCCAGTGGCGATAGCTGTTGTAGAGCGGGTGGTACGGCACGTTCGGGTTGCGCTTCATCCCGTAGCCGTAGATCGTCCACGGCTCGGCCATCGCCTGGTCCTGGATGACCTTCGGGATGTCGTACTGCTTCTGCGGGCAGACCTTGTACTCGATCGCCTGCGCCGCGCCGCCGGGCGTCGGCGTCGGGATCCCCGCGCCGGGCGGCGGCGCCGGCGGCACCGGTGCGGTCGCCGTGGCGGGCGTGCCGATCGGCGGGGGCGGCGGTGTGACGCCGGGCGGGATCGGCAGCGTCGTCATCTCGGGCGGCGGCGGCGCGAAGGGTGTCGCGCAGCCGCTGGGGTAGTAGATGTACCCCGGCGGGCACTGATAGCACGGATACGGAGGATACGACGGGGGATAGGGGTTGCGCGGATAGGGCGGGTAGTAGCGCTGCAGCGGCGCGTGGGCTTCGACGTCGCGCGTCGTCCAACCGCCGGCAAGCCCGGCGGCGAGGGCCGTCGCGGCGGCGGCGGCGAGCCATGTGCGGCGGCGGGCGCGTCGGGCGCGCAGTTCGGGCGTGTTCATCACCGGCAGGTCCTGCGGGTGCGTGCGCATGATGGGTTCCCCTCCTCGATTCGATGCTCCCCGACCAACGGAATGCTGGACGGACCCGGGCAGGGGAACGTCGTTCCGGTGGGATGATAGTCAGACGAGGGCGCGCGCGGCAACCGGTGCCGGTCACCGCTGACCGCGACGGCGATCATCCCCCCACACGTACGTCCAGTCGACCGCCCCCCGCCCCGCCGAATCGTCCACCACCCGCGGCAGCCGCACCGCCGCCGCGATCCGGCACGGCCGCTCTGTCTCCGGATCGATCCAGGCCGTCCCCTCCCCCTCGAACGTCCAGAGCCCGCCCGCGTTCGCGTTCACCGGCAGGTAGGCCGGATGCGCCTCCCACCACGTCCCGTACGCCCGTGCGCCCACGACGAAGTCGACCCGCCGGCACGGTCGATCACCGACGAGCTCGAGAGCGCCGGCGCGCGGGGCATGGGCGGTGGCCAGCAGGACGAGCGGATCGCCGACCGGCAGGCGCGCGCCGAGCGCCCGCAGCGGAATCGTGACGCCGTCGCGCGCGACGACGGTCGGGCCGTCGATCGTGTACGTCGCGGTGACGGTGGTCGCGGTGGTCGCGGTGGTCGCAGTGGTCACGGCCGTGGCTCCGGCCGCGGGGTCGGAAGCGACGTCGGCGCGCGTCGGGGCGATGTCGATCGCAAGCCGCCCTGCGCCGTCCCCGGTTCCGGCGACGCGGAAGCGTGTCGTGACCGCGCCGCGCTGGACGCGCGACTCGCCGCGCATGGTGTAGGGCCGCCCCTCGATCGCGCGCCAGCTGCGCCGCAGCGGATCGTGGGCAGCGAAGGAGCGCAGCGCGAGGGCGGCGGCGGCAAGGACGACGGCGCTGGCGACGAGGGCGGGCCATGGAGTGTGCCGGAGCCATGCGGAGCGCCGGGAAAGTGGTTTACAGCCCATCGCCGGGAGGATATACTATCTCGTCGATCCACCTCGCCGATTCGCGAGCCGGTCCAGGCAAGGGAGCGTGCCATGTTCCGTACCGACGATCGTCGCACATCGGGCGTCGGACTTGTCGCGCTGGCAACGCTCCTCGGCGTCGTCGCCGCCGCACAGGGGGCGATTCGGACCACCGCCGCGCCGCTGGCGCAGGGCGCCGCGTGCGAGTGGCAGCGCCTCTCGCGGGGCGACGAGATCAGCAACCACGTCCTCGTCCCGGTGCCCGGCCGCGGCGTCCTCACGTACGGCGGGATCCGCAACGACCGCGGCAACGGCGAGGTCAAGGACGACGTCGCGCTGCTCGACCTCTCGATCACGAGCCCCGACGGCTTGTGGGAGACCGTGACGGCCTCGGGCGCCTCGCCGGGCAAGCGGGGCGAGCACATGGCCGTCACCCGCCGCGCGGAGAGCGGGGCGCAGGTCGTCACGTACGGCGGGATCGACAGCCTGTCGGGCGGCGGCACGTTCACGTGGCGCTCGCCGCTCACGGCGGGCGGGCGCGCGGACGGGCGGCTGGAGACGCTCGCGCCGCAGGGCGTCGTGAAGAACGGCGCGGTGCTCACGCTCAACGGCAGCACGGGCACGTGGGTCGCGCTGCCCACGGACGTCGGCCCGCTGACGGATGCCTCGGCCGTCTACTGGCCGGAAGGCGACGCGATGGTCCTGTTCGGCGGCCGGACCGGCACGGAGACGCGGACCGCCGTGAAGATGCTGAACGTGCTGCACCTCGGCGCGTCGCCGATGACATGGACGAGCACCGACTTGCCCGGTTCGCCGATCGCCCGCTTCGGGCACTCGGCCGTCTACGACGCGGCCGGCAAGCGGATGATCGTCTTCGGCGGCACGACGGACTACCGGACGGGCCGCAACGACGTCTGGTCGCTCGACCTGTCGTCCGATTGGAACGGCGCCAAGTGGCAGTCCGTCACGCCCACCGGCCGCGTGCCGGGCCGCCGCTTCGACCACGCCGCCGTCTACCTGCCCGGCCTACGCTGGATGGTGATCTACGGCGGCTCGCGCAACGGCAGCGACGCCCTCGACGACATGGCCGTGCTCGACCTCTCCGTCGACCCGCCTGCGTGGAAGCCCGTCACACCCACCGGCACGGCGCCGCTCGGCCTCGCCTACCTGGCCGGTGCCGCCAGCGACACCGAGGCCGGCGACATGGCCGTGTTCTACGGCGGCGAGTCCAACGGCTCGTCCAAGCGCGAGGCATGGGGGCTGCTGTGCACCGGCGGCACGGTCGTCCCGACGGCCACCCCGACGACCGGCGCGACCGTCGCGCCGACCGGTGCGCCGACCGGTGCGCCGACCAGGACGAACACATCCGAACCCGCGGAAACGGACACACCGGAGCCGGGGCGCACGCAAACGCCCGTCGGGACGGCCGTGCCCGCCGACCTGACCGTCACGGGCCGCGTCACGATCGCCGCCGACGGCAGTCCCGTGCCGGGTGCGACGGTGGCCGTCGGCCTGTCCGTGCCGCGCCAGCCATTCTCGGCCGTCACCGACGCCGACGGGCGCTACAGCCTCCTCGTCCCGGCGCAGTACGTGCCGCTGATCGATCGGATCTCGGTCTCGGCCGTCGGCTACGCGCCGCAGTCGTTCGCCGTGACCGCCGCCCAGCTGGCCGCGCAGCCCGTCCGGGACTTCGCCCTCGCAATCCTTGTGACCCCGACGGACGTGCCGCCGCCGGTGGGCGGCAAGATCTACCTGCCGTCGTCGTTCAGGGGCGTTCCGGCGCGCTGAGGCCGTCCAACCATTGCCGAATCCCGGCATCCGCCGGACTGAGCCCCGCCGCCCGCTCCGCCGCCTCGATCGCCCCGCGCCGGTCGCCCGCGCGGTCGCGCAGCACGGCCAGGTCGGCCCACGCCCGCGCGTCGTCGGGCGCCAGCCGCACGACGGCCTGCGCGGTGTCGAGCGCGCCGGTCGCGTCGCCCGCCTGCAGCTGCGCCGCCGCGTACGCGCGGAGCGCGGCCACGTCGCCGGCGTTGCGCGGGTCGTCGAAGTAGTGCGCCCATGCCGCGGCCGCACCGGCCGGATCCGCGTCGGCCAGCCGGGCCTGGGCGATCGTCTTCCAGCCCTGGTAGTAAAAGCCGTCCAGCGCCAGCGCCTGCTCGGCCAGCGCGCGGGCGGTCTTGACGTCGCCGTCCAGGAGCTCGACCGCCGCCGCCTCGCTCCGCACCTCCGGCCAGTTCGGCGCCGACGACCGCACCGCCGCATATGCCGCGCGCGCCAGCGCCAAGCGCGCGGCGCGGCGCGTCGGTTCGCGCGTCACGTCGCCCCAGAGGCGGAGTCCGCGGGCCTTCGCGAGCAGGGCGACCGGATCGCCGGGCGCGAGCCGTTGGGCGGTCGCGAAGGCGGCCATGGCGCGGTCGAACGCCGCGTCGCGGCGCTCCGCGAGGTCGGCGACCGACGGTCCGACGCCATCGACGTCCGCATCGACATCGACGTCCGCGTACTCGTCCGTCGCATCCGCCCGCCCGCTGCGCTCGAGCTCGCCCGTCAGCAACTCCGTCAGCAGATCCCCCCGCACATCCTCCGCCATCCCGATCGCCAGCCGGTAGCGCGCCTCCCACGGCGCCAGCGCCCCCGCCAGACCGTAGCGCTCCACAGCCCCGTCCAGCAGCGCCTCCGCCCGCCCGCCGTCGCCTCGCTCGCGCCAGGCCGGCACGGCCGCCTCCCACGCCGAACGACCTTCCTTGTACGCCGCATCCGCAACGGTCGTCGAAAGGGCGATGCCGGTCGCCATCGTGATCGCGATGGCGCCGGCGACAGCGATCGCAACGGCGACGACGGCGGTCGCCGGCGCCGACCCGCGACGCCCATCGCCGCGCGCGCCGGTGTGAAGCCCGACGAGCCCTCCGACCGCCAGCGCCCAGACGCCCACCGTCGCCGCCGCCGCCGGCAGCGCGTCGGACGGCCCGTCCGTGCCCAGCCGCAACGCCAGCCGATGCGCGACCGCCGCGGCGGCGATCACGACGCCGATGCGGACCCAGTCCCGGCTCCGTCCGGTCGCACCCCCGCGCGTGGCACGCGCCCATCGACCGTCGCCCGACCGCCCGCCGCCGACTGCCGCACCGACGACGCCGCTTGCCAGGCCGACGAGCACAAGCGCGCCCAGCGCGCCCGACCCGACGAGGCCGCTGCGACCAAAGTCGAACAGGCCGGTGACGGCGACCAGCGCGGCGGCAAACGCACCGTCCCCGATCGTTGGCGCGTCTGCCGCCCGTTCCTCCGGCCCCCCACCCATCGCCGCCCCGATGAGCGCCCCCACCGTCAACCAGAGCACGATCGCCGTCGGCGTCACGACGAAGCCGACCTGCGTCTCGACGACGAAGGCGGTCAGCGTCGCGACGGCGGCGATGGGTAGGCCGAGAAGGCCCCCGCCCGCGTCGCGCCGGCGCGCGTCGACCCCTCCCCCGGCAGTGGGTGAGGGGTGAGACAGGTCGTTCAAGGGCGGGCGTCGGATCGCGATGAACGCGAGCCAAGCCGCCAACCCGCCCACGAGCCCGAGCCCGAACGCCGGCGCCGCCAACCGCCAGCCGCCGTCGGCGATGCGCGCGGCGGCCGCCGCTCCCGCCGCCGCCCCGAGCCACGTCGCGACCGCCGCCGCCGCACCGCGCCGGCCTGCGACGAGGCCGAGGCCGTCGAGGGCGGCGACGAGCGCGGCGACGATCAGCGCCAGCAGCGACGCGGCACCGAGCGCGCCCGTCGTGAGGAGGCGGTCGAGCCAGAGGTTGTGGGCGCGGTCGGGGACCCAGCCGCGCGGCTCGTCGTACGCCAGGATGCTCGGGTAGTGGGTCGCCCACGTCAGCGGCATCGTCTCCGGGCCGGTGCCGACGAGCGTCCGCGCCTCCAGATCGCCGATCGCCGCGACGGAGCCCTCCCACAGCCGCAGCCGCACGCGCGTCGTGCTCTTGTCGGGGTCGAGGGCGAACGCCAGCCGGCCGACGAGCGGCAGTTGGACGATCGGACCGAACGCGGCCGGCCGGCGGTTCAACGCGCCGATGGCGGCAAGAGCGACGATGCCCAGGGTTGCCGCGCCGATCGCCAGGCGGCGCTGCCCGGCGCGGGCCGCGACGACGAGGACCGTGATGCCGAGGGCGCCCGCCACCGCCAGGGCGGGACCGCGGCTGCCCGAGAGGACGAGCGCGATGAGCGCCGCCGCGTCGATGAGCAGCCACGCGGCCAGGCGGAGCTGGTCCGTGATGTGATTCGGGGCGCCATCCGTCGAGCCGTCCGTCGAGCCGTCCGCCGAGCCGTCCGCCGAACGATCCGTCGGCCGCGCCTCGGCGACCGTCGCCGCCCCGTACGCCGACGCCGTCGCCCAGAGCGCGAACGGCAGCGCCAGCGCGATGTGCGCCCCGAGCATGACGCTGGCGCCGGCGGAGCCTGAAACGCGGGTGACGACGTCGCCGAACCACGGCAGCGGGTCGGCGCCGAAGCGCTGGCCGATGCCGTATAGGGCGGGCGGCAGGATCGAGGCGCCGATGAACGACGCCAGCCGCCGGCCGCCGCCCGGCCGCGCCGCGATGCCGGCCGCACCGGCGGCCAGCACGGCGAGCGCCGTCGTCGACAGCCAGCCGAAGCCGCGGTCATAGCTCCCGAGCACGCTGACGTGCGGTGCGCGCGACGTGAGCGTCGCTAGCCCCTCGGCCAGCCAGAACAGGGCAGCGGCCGCCGCCAGGCATCGCGCCGCCGCGGGCGTCGTGCGCCAGCGCGCGGCGAGCCGCGCCCGCCGGTCGGACGCCGCGCCGTAGGCGATGCATGCGGCGGCCGCCGGCAGGGCGAGCGCCCGCAGCGCCGCCATCTTCTCGGCTTCGAACACGCGCTCGGTGAACACCGCCACGTACCACGGCAGCACGAGCACGGCGGTGAGGGCGATCGACTCGACGACGGCGCGCGCGCGGGACAACGGGGGCCGGCCTCGCAGCAGGATCAGGCGCAGGATCAGGCGCAGGATCAGGCGGGGGCGGTGACCGCCACGAACAGCCCGGCGCCGATGCCGAGCGACGTCGTGGCGACGATCTCGGGCAGCACCTGCAGGTGGGCGTGCGTCCGCGCCAGGGCGACGGGTTCGGCTAGGCCGCCGTGCGAGAAGAGGAGCGCCCGGGGCGACAGGAACGCGCCCTCGAACAGCGCCAGCAGGTGCCCTTCGCGCGCTTCGGCGGTTTCGTCGAGCAGGACGAGGTCGAAGCGGCCTGGGAGGCGGTCGAGCAGCCGATCCGCGTCGCCCATCTGGACGTCGACGAAGGCCTTCATACCGGCCCGCGCCACGGCGGCGACGGCCAGCGATCGCCGCGCCGAGTCCTTTTCGATCGCCACGACGCGGCCGCCCGGCTGGCGAACGCCGGCCGCCAGCCAGAGCGTGGCGGTGCCGGCGCCGGAACCGATGTCGAGGACGCTGCGGGCGCGGCGGGCGCGGCACACGAGGTGGAGCAGCCGCCCGACATCGGCGCTGACCGGCGCCAGCGGCCGATCACGCGCGCTCCGCGCCTCGATCGCCGCCACTTCGACCAACACCGCGCTCGGCACCTCGCCCGCCATCGCCACCGCGAACCGCGGCGCGCCGGCGGCCGTACCGAGCGGGACGACGACGACCGTGGCGCCGGTCACGTGCGCGAACGCCGCCGGATCGTCGGCGACGATCAGGCGGTGCGGCGGGAGGGTCGCGGGATGCGGCGACTCGGCGCCGCCCGCCCAGTGATCGTGCGCGATGCCGGCGTGCGTCAGGACGGACAGGAAGCCGGCGGCGGCGGTCATACGGCCACGGCCGGTGCAGGCTGCGGCAGAAGTCCGATCAGGGCGCGCGCCGCGGCCAGTCGCTCGAGGACGACCGGATGGAGGTGCGTGTTCGTGGCCACGATGCGGCCGCCGTCGAGGTCGAGCGGTTCGCCGCGATGGCCGGTCACGGTCCCACCCGCCTCGGTCACGAGCAGGACCCCGGCCGCCATGTCCCAGGCCTGCGGGCCCCGCTCCCAGAATGCGTCCAGGCGCCCGGCCGCCACCCACGCCAGGTCGAGCGCGCACGCGCCGGCGCGGCGCAGGCCGCGCACGAGCGGCACCAGCGTGACGACCTCGGCCAAGTTGTTGTCGACGGTCGTCGACTTGTCGTACGCGAAGCCCGTGCCGACGAGCGCCGCCGCCAGCCGGCACGTGCCGGACACCGCCATCGGGCGCCCGTTCAGCGTGGCGCCGCCGCCGCGGTGGGCGCTGTACATCTCGTCGCGCAGCGGATCATATGTCGCGCCGGCCAGCACGCGGCCGCCGACGACCGCCGCCAGCGTAACGGCGAAGACCGGGAAGCCATGGGCGAAGTTGTTCGTGCCGTCCAGCGGGTCGACGAGCCACGTGACCGTCGGACCGTCCCGGCCTCCACCGTTGCCGCCGTCCCCGCCCTCCGCACCGCTCCCTTCCTCGGCCACGATCGCATGCGCCGGATAGCGCGTCCGGAGCGCCGCCACGATGTGCGCTTCGCTGGCCCGATCGGCGTCCGTCACGACGTTGCCGACATCGCCCTTGTGGTCGATCGCGAAGCCCTGTTCGTAGAACGTCCGGACGATCGCACCCGCCTGGCGGGCGATCGCCTCGGCCGCCAGGCGCAGCTCGGGCGGTGCTGCGCTCACGGGAACGTGACCGGCCAGACGTGGTCGGGCGCCGCGCCGTCGCTGCGGCGCGAGCCGTCGGCCCAGAAGCGGGCCTCGAGCGGCGTGCCGGCCGGGACGGGCAGCGGGTCGAACGCGAAGACCGCCAGCGGCACGAGCATCGCGGCGGATTGCCAGATGCTCGTGCTGATCGGGAGGACCGTCTCGCGCGCGTCGGCGGCGCCGGCCGTACCGCCGGTCGTACCGGCCGCTCCGCTTGGCGCGCCGTTCGGCGCGATCACGAGCGCCGGAACCGTCGTCGTGACGACGTTGGCCACCCAGAGGCTCTGGCCGAACGCGCCGCTGGAGCGCTGGAACACGAAAGGCTCGGCGGGCAGCGTCCCGTCCAACTGGGCGTCGCGCAGCCGGAGAACGGACGGCGTACCGTCCTCGTCGATGAACGGCTCGGCCCCGGCGCGCCGGACGCCGCTGCGCCAACGCTCGCTCAGGAAGGTGAGCGCCACGGTGGAGCGCGCCGTGCCTGCGTTCAGCTTCGTGGGGCTCGTGCCGCGGAGCGTGGCGATGATCCGGTCGACATCGCGCCAGACGCTTCGGCCGCCGACCGGGGCGGGCGTGCGGGGCTGCGCCGGCCCGTCGATCGAGAGGTTCACCACGGCGTCGCTGTTCAGCGGCGCACCGTCGCGGCGGTAGAAGTACCTTGTCGCGCCGTCCGGCGCCTGGTTGACGAGGGCGGGCCGGCCGGCGCGCAGCTCGCCGTAGGAATAGGGCGGGCTGTCGCCGGGCGGTCCGACGCGGTACGTGTCGTTGTAGAGGTAGGTGACGATGCCGACGCCGGCCAAGCTGTCCGCCTGGAAGAACAGCAGCGCCGACATCCCGTCGCTCCCCCAATAGATCGGGCCGCGCAGCCCGCGGAACGGCACTTTGGGCTCGGCGCAGTAGAGCAGGCCGTTGTCATACAGGTAGTTCAGCTTGGCCTGCACGGTCGGGTCGACACCCGGATCGTAGTTCGGGCGCGCGTCGCACGTCGGATTGAAGACCTCGAACGTGCCCTGGTTGAGCAAGCTGATCCCGACCCCGAGCATCGCCAACAGGGCGAAGATGCCCAGCCAGATGCGGCGGAAGCGCTGCCAGTACTGCAGGATCACGGCCGGCCGCCCAGTCCGGCGACGATCCCGTTCAGGGCGTCGACCTTCTGCATGGCGGCCTGCCGTGCGGCGGCGTCGGAGCGGATGAGCGTGCCGTCACCGGGCAGCGCGCCGGGCAATGCCGCCCAGCCGTCCAACTGCAGCGGGGCAGCGGGCAGGTCGGACGGCACCCATTCGCCGTTGAATCGCCGCGCCAGCGACACGCGCGTCATCGAATCCGACCCGCCGTCGCACGATGGGTGGCCGATCGGTTCGCCGGCGTCGACGTTCGTGCCGGTGGCGACGCGCTCCTGCGGCGCCAGATGGTGGTACGTCACGCTCCAGCCGATGCCGGCGAAACCGTCGATCGCACCGGCAATGACCACGCTCATGCCGTCGCTGTGCGTCACCGTGCCGTCGGCGGCCGCGACGACCCATTCGGCGGACGGCGTGCAGCCGGCCGGGCCGCTCGGCGGCGGAGCGAATGCCACGGCGGCCCGCGGACCGCCGCGGCCGCGCGGGCTGGCCGGGCCCTGGACGAAGTACCACACCGTGCCGTCGGCAAACGGCAGGCGGAGCGGGAACGGCGGCATCTCGTCCGCTTGGACCGGGGTGTTGTTGAAGTAGAGCGGCTCGTCACCGAACAGCATCGTCCATGTCGTCCAGAACCGGCTCGGCGCGGCCAGCGCCGGCCAGTCGGCGGCCGCGACGTCGGACGACAGCACGCCGAGCACGGCGAAGCTGCCCGCGTTAACCTCGGACCCGACGCGCACCGTCCGGCCATCCTTGAGCAGCAGCGTGTCCCGGCTCTCGAAGCGCCGGCCGTAGTAGCCGGCGTTCAGCGCGTCGGCGGCCTCGAGAAGCCCGTTGTAGAGCCCGGGCACGGCGCCGCCGAGGGGATAGGTGCGCTCCGCCGGGCTCGTCGCGCGCAACCAGCCGCTGCGCTGTTCGATGAGCGTCAGCAGCACGCGCGGCCCGATGCTGTAGGCGTTGGCGACGCGCTCGACGATGGCCGCTCCGGTGAGGACCTCGCCGCCCACCGGCTCGCTGTAACCCGCCAGGTAGCCGCCGGCCTCGGCCACGAACTCCGCGGTGTCGAATCCGTAGAGCGTCGGACCGTACACCACCTCGCTGTCCGGCACGACGAGGCCGAGCGGCACTGCGGCGCCGATCGCGATCGGCTCGCCGGGCAGCGCCGTGGGGGTGCCGTCACCGGCCGGCGGCGTGCCGGCGGGCGGTGCGGTGGGCTGGGCGAGGACCGGACGGCCAAGGGTCGCCAGCACCGAGCCTGCGATGAGGGCGGCCTTCCAAGCGTTCGAGGACATCGGGCTTCCAGGGGTAGTGGACCGTTCGCAACGGGTTGCGAACGAGATGAATCCTACAGCAACCGTCATGCCGGTGGGACACGCGACGAAGGGGGCGTGGTGCACGCCCCCTTCGTTTGGTCCGGACTGTCGGTTCCTTCGCGCCGATTTTCGGCGGCGCGAGGGGTCATGCGGCAGGTCAGTTCGTCTCGTGCGCGGGCCCAGGGGAGGGCAACTCGATCGGCGCGATGCCGTCGTCCACGAAGCGGCGGATGGCGCCGAGGGCGCGCTGCGCCTTCACGACGGACGGAGCGAGCGTGCGGGCGAGCGGGTCGGCGGCGCCGCACGCATGGTCGAGCGCATAGGACATCTCGACGAACGCGTTGGCGAGATCGACGTGCGCCATCGCGAGCGCATCGGGGGCGGCGGTGCCGGCAACGTCATCGGCGATCGAGCCGCCTCGGCGGGCCATCTCGGCGATTTCGGGCTTGCAGACGAGCTCGGGCTTCGTCAGCGCGGCGTCGCCGAACGACTGGGCTTCCGC